>Ga0315336_1000983_pt1 | contig 62566 bp, 54 predicted proteins | sample ASW5metaG_FD_204512 | JGI IMG/M metagenome (GOLD analysis project Ga0315336, IMG submission 204512) | Ammonia-oxidizing marine archaeal communities from Monterey Bay, California, United States - ASW #5 | ecosystem: Environmental > Aquatic > Marine > Intertidal zone | place: USA: California... | reverse complement strand
ACTCGGGCGTAGCCGACGCCCACACCGGTCTGATCGCCAGCATAGAATCGTACGCTGCTGCGCACGCCGCGCGGTTCGAACTCGCGGCGACTCCGCTCATTGTTGCCGGAGGCGAGCAAACCAAGAGCTCCCCCGACGTCGTGTCCGAACTGCACGAAGCAATCGCAACAGCACATCTAGACCGACAGTCGTTCGTCATCATCGTCGGCGGCGGCGCGGTCCACGACGCGGCTGGATACGCCGCGGCCACCGCGCACCGCGGTGTGCGCGTAATACGAATTCCGACGACCGTGGAAGGCCAGAACGATTCCGGTGTAGGAGTAAAGAACGGGCTCAACGCGCACGGCACGAAGAACTACCTCGGTTCGTTCGCGCCGCCGTTCGCGGTCATCAACGACATCACGTTCATAGACACCCTCCCCGACCGGGACCGTCTCTCCGGGATCGCCGAAGCGGTAAAAGTGTCGCTACTGCGCGATGCCACGTATTTCGAGTGGCTCTGGACTCAGTGCGATGCGCTCACGCGTTTCGAAACCGCGGCCATGCAGCACATGATCCGGCGCAGCGCGGAACTGCACCTCGAACATATCGCAAAATCGGGCGATCCTTTTGAGTTCGGCTCGGCGAAACCCCTGGATTTCGGGCATTGGGCTGCACACAAGCTCGAAATGCTCACCGGCTACGATCTGCGACACGGCGAGGCTGTTGCGATCGGCATCGCCATCGACGCACGCTATTCGGCAGAGCACGGGCTGCTCAACGACGCCGACGTCGGGCGAATATGCGTTCTGCTCGAACGACTGGGCTTCACGCTCTGGCACAGCGCCGTCGCGCAGCGTAACGGCAACGGGCGGCGCATCGTCCTGGACGGTCTCCAAGAGTTCCGCGAGCACCTAGGCGGAGAGCTCACGCTGACTCTCATCAACAAAATTGGCGCAAGTGTAGCCACGAGCGACATAGACACGGCACGGATGGAACGTGCGATCGATTGGCTCGAATATCGGGCCAAAGCGAGCTAGTCCTGTGAATCTTGGCGGATCACCTGCCGTTCACCTCACCTACTGTACAAACATTCACGCCGGCGAGAGCTGGGCGGAGGTTCGATCGAACCTCGAGACGCACGTCCCCATCGTGCGTCGGCAACTCGGCCGCAAGGGCGCGTTCGGTATCGGCCTACGGCTTTCCGGCCAGGCTTCAACCGAGCTAGGACTTGGCGCCGAACTGGATCGTTTGCGCGGCTGGCTCGAAGACAACGGGCTCTACGTGTTCACCATAAACGGCTTTCCCCATGGGAAGTTTCACGGAGCTCGCGTCAAACAGCGAGTGTATCGCCCTGACTGGCTCGAAGACGAGCGGGTCACCTATACCAACCTGCTCGCCGAGCAGCTGACGCGTTTACTGCCGGACAACGACGACATGGTCGGCAGCGTGAGCACGGTTCCCGGTGCGTTCCGTCCGCGCGTGCGAACGCCGGACGATGCGCGCGCGATGGCGCTGGCGATGGTACGCCACGCCGCCAAGCTGCATGCGCTTGAAGCTTCCACGGGCAAAACGGTTACGTTGGCGATCGAGCCGGAGCCGCACTGCCATATGGAAACGATCGCCGAAACAATCGCGTTCCTCGTCGAACACGTGCTCTGCGCACAAGCGCTCGAGCAATTCACTGCAGACACAGGAACGACCACCTCAGCGGCCGAGACATTCCTGCGCAACCACGTGGGCGTTTGTCTCGATACCTGCCACGCGGCCGTTGAATTCGAAGACCACGCACAGTGCGTAGAGGCGGTAGAGCACGCGGGCCTCGGTATCTTCAAGATGCAGCTGAGTGCCGGCCTACGCATCGATGGTCTCAACGACGTGACGGCCCGTGTACTCGAACGGTGGGACGATGACGTCTACCTACATCAGGTCGTTTCATCGTCGCAGGGCAAGCTCGAACGCTTCGTCGATCTACCTGAAGCGCTAGCGAGCTACCGCCGAACCAGGAGCGAAGCACCCGATTGGCGTGTTCACTTTCACGTACCGCTGTTTCGGCGCGATCTGGGCGCCTTCATCAACACGCAAGACTTTCTCGAAGCGATCTTGCAGAAGCAACGCACCAAGCCTTTCACTACCCATCTCGAAGTGGAAACCTATACTTGGGACGTGCTGCCAGCCGAGTTCCGTGCGGCAAGTGTCGACGAAGACATCGCACATGAACTCGCCTGGGTGTTGGAGCAACTCAAAGCGTGAACATACGCCTTCTATTCCGGCTCGGTCGTGTTTCGAATCTACCGACGGTGTGGTCGAACGTCATCGCCGGTGCGGTGCTTGGCGGAACGACGCTGCAAGTCGGTACTATCTCCTTACTCATGGTCGCCGTCTCGCTGTTCTACATAGGTGGCATGTTCCTCAACGACGCTTTCGATCGCGGGATCGATGCAAAGGAACGACCCGAGCGTCCCATTCCGTCCGGAGAAATATCGGCCTCGCAGGTGTTCGCCGCTGGGTTCGCGTTGCTCGCGAGTGGCAGTGCCACGGCGATGTGGGCCGCGTCGTCGCAAGAAGGCGTTGCGGCAGTATCGGTACTCGGAACCTCGGCTGCACTCGCCGCCGCCATCGTCTTGTACGACATGGCCCACAAGGGCAATCGCGCAGCGCCGTTGATCATGGGCGGCTGCCGCGGATTGGTCTACCTTCTTGCGGCCATCGCCACAGGTGGTGATGTCGGCGCAGTGCTGGGGCTGCCTGCCGTCGCGCTCTTGTTTTACGTGGCCGGCCTCACCTACGTAGCCGCCCAAGAGAATCTTCGTGAAGTAAAGAACCTGTGGCCCATCGCGCTTTTGTCTGCACCGATTCTTCTCGCTACTCCGCAGTTGCTCGACAACACCGCAGTCTTGGTCTTCTCGATCGCGCTCGCAGCATGGACGGCCGCCGCCGTGGCACGCATTGCAGGCGAAGGTCCCCGCGACGTACCCGGCACTGTCACGCGCCTGATCGCAGGAATATCGCTCGTCGACGCAGTCGCAATCGCGGCGGTGGGATCGACCGACCTCGCGGCCATCGCAGCGCTGGGACTGATCGCAACGCGGCTGTTCCAACGGACGATTCCGGGCACCTAGCGGCCGGCAGATTAGACCTCGAGTGCCTCGAGATGCGTTTTCCAGCTCTGTATATTCGCACCGTTAGGTAAGCTCGGCGCTGCCCATTCTTTCCCTAGGACAGGAAAACGTGATCGAGAATGAGCTGCTTCACGTCGGTGGCGTGTACATGCTCATCGGGCAGCAGATGCGCTTCGCTCGAGATAAACAGCGGGCCGGCATCGTCGTCATCAGTGACGCGGCCGTGCGATCCTTTGACGAGCTCCGGCATCAACGGAATCACATCCATCAGATAGCGCATGCCGGCGACCTTCTTGAGCAGTCGCCAACCTACCTGCAGCGCAGGCACGGCAAGCGACGGATCTATGAACAGCTCGACCGGGTCGTAGCCGGGCTTTCGATGGATATCGACACAACGCGCAAAGTCCGGTGCCCGCTCGTCGTCGAGCCAGTAGTAGTAGGTGAACCACTTGTCGGCGTCGCTGAGCGCGACCAGTTCGCCCGCCCTGCTGTGGTCCAATCCCATTTCCCGTTTGCCCTGTTCGTCCAACACCCGCGCGACACCGGGCAACGCTTCGAGAAGAGCCTTTACCTCGGCAATACGCGCCGGATCGGCGACGTACACGTGCGCAATCTGGTGATCAGCCACCGCGAATGCCGCCGACACACCGGGATCGAGCAATTCACGCCCAAGTTCGTCGCGTACTGCAAGGAGCCCTGCACGACGAAGCGCGCGGTTTATATGGACGCCGTCGCTCACCTCTACGATGCCGTACTCCGACAGCGCAATGATGCGCGCGCCGTCGCGCTCGGCGCGATCGATGATCTGTCCGCACAGTGCATCGACGGCTCTGACCTCCGCCGCGATCTGAGGGTGTTTCGGCCCGTACTTCTGCAGGCAGTAGTCCAGATGCGGGAGATACACGAGGCTGAGGGTCGGCGAATGTTGCTCGTAGACTCGTAGACTCGCGTCGACGATCCACTTGCTCGACACGATATCGGCGTTCGGTCCCCAGAAATTGAAAAGCGGAAACGTTCCAAGATCTGCCGTCAATTGATCGCGCAGTTCGCTCGGAGACGCGTAGACGTCGGGCAGCTTGCGTCCGTCGGCGGGATACATCGGCCGCGGTGTCACCGACCAATCTGCGGTCGAGTACATGTTGTACCACCAGAACATCTTGGCGCAGGTGAACTCCGCGTCTTGCTTGCGGGCCGTCTCCCAGATTTTTTCGCCTTCTACGAGTTTGTTCGACTGCCGCCACAGCCAGACTTCAGACAGGTCGCGAAAATACCAGCCGTTGCCTACAGCGCCATGGTCGCCGGGCATCAAGCCGGTCGTAAACGTCGACTGTACGGTAGCGGTGACGGCGGGCGTGACCGTGCGCAGTGCGCGACGTCCGCCACGCTCCATGAGCTGGTTGAGGTTCGGCGTGTCAGCGCCCATGAGCGCCGGCGTCAAGCCGACGACGTCGAGAACAACGGTGCGCTTCATCCGTCGATACGGGGATCCTGACCGCGCAACACCGAATTGCCTTCCCACAGTTGCGTCTGATCGACTTTCGGTAACGGAGCGTCGGCATCGATATCCATGCGTCCGCTCTGAGAGAAAAACGTGATCGGGTTACGCCACACGATCGTCTCGATTGCCGATTCGTCAATACCCGCGTCCAGCATTGCGGCCACCGTCTTAGGCACCTTGAGCGGGTCACTCACGCCCCAATCAGCGGCGCTATTGATAATGATGCGTTCGTGGCCGTACTGCTTCACCAACTCGACCATGCGCGCCTCGCTCATCTTGGTCTTAGGATAGATCGAATGGCCGGCCCAACACGCGGTCTTCAAGACCATCGGTAGGGTTTCTTCGGTATTGTGATCGACCAACGTCAGCTCTTCCGGAAAACCGGCGTCTCGAATCAGATCGAGCGTTCGCTCGGTTCCACGTTTCTTGTCGCGATGCGGGGTGTGAATGAGCACGGGCAGTTCAAACTCGCGGGCCAACTCGAAGTGTTCGAGCATTCGGCGCTCTTCGGCGGCACTCATGTCGTCGTAGCCGATCTCGCCGACCGCGACGACACCGTCTTTCTCGAGAAAGCGCGGCAGCAACGCCATGACGTCGTCGGCAAGCGACTCATTGTTCGCCTCTTTCGGATTGAGCCCCATGGTGCAGAAGTGGCGAATACCGAACTGTTCAGCCCGAAACCGCTCCCAGCCCACCAAGGAAAGAAAGTAGTCCTCGAACGAGCCTGCGTTTGTGCGCGGCTGACCCAGCCAAAACGCCGGCTCGACGATTGCCGCGATACCGGCCGCCGCCATCGCTTCGTAGTCGTCGGTGGTACGCGAGGTCATGTGAATATGCGGGTCGAACATTTTCATGGCAGTTACCTAGGCAGGCTCCACAGTGGTGTCGGGCGTTGAGCTGATCAAATCGAGATCGGCGGGCACGCTGCGCCCGGCAGCGGTTCGCTCACTCGCGTGGTGTCGAGCCATGCGTGAAAGTTCGGCATTGGCTCGGTCTTCAAGTCCAACCACGCGCGTTAACGACACGCCGATAAACACGGCCTTCATTACCATCTGGTTGAAATTCGCGTCGGCGAAGTAGAGCGAGGGATAGGCGTTTTCACAAGCGAGGGCAGCGAATACCGTTTCAACGTTCACACGGCACGACTCGATCGCCGTCGTGAGAAAACGCTGTGGGTCGGGGAACAGCGCAAGACCGGCAAGCAATGCCTCGCGCTCGGCATTGTCTCCCGTACGATACACCTCGTCGACGATCTCCGCGTGCTCGGCGTCGGGGACGGCTTCCAGCACTGCGGCGATCAATGCGCAGCGCGCAAACCGATCGAGCGACCAGTCACCGAGGGAGTATACTCCCAGCTTTCGTGCATGGCCGATGTCGGCAGACGACGGCTGGGCTTCGAACGTGCGCAGGCGGCGACCGGCTCCGGCGTACGCCGCGAGAAAAACGTTCCGGTCGTACCCGTCCGCCAACGCGCTCAGCCGTGCTGAAAACCAGCCGACAGCCGTCTCATCAGCGGCCCGTGTAACTACAGAACCTAGTCTCTCGCTAAGTGGGGTGGATTCTTCCTTCGCCACGACGGCGCATTATAAAGTGGCCGACACCACGCCACAATCTGTTGTTTTTGCAGGGCAATCGATCTCGGCCGGCTTCAGGCAGAAGACTCGTCGGAGGGCCCGGTAGCAGATGTCGGCGGCTCTAGCCGATCACGCGCCGCGGCAAGTTCGGCGTGATTGCCGAGAAGCACGAGGATATCGCCGCGTTCGAGCGTGAACGAGGCACCAACATCGCTGAAGGCGCGTCCCTTACGCACGACATCCAACACCACAGCGCCTGTCTCTTCGCCGAGCGCGAGATCGCCCAGCGACCGTCCGACCCCCGGACTGGTCTCGCGAATGAGAAACGTAATCGTCGTGGCCGCAGTGAACAGTTCGTAGAGGCTCTCAACGTACTGCTTCGAAGTCCCCAGACCACGCAGCATCGCGTACTGCTCAGCACGCACCACATCAACCTGCGCTGTAATGACGTTTCGCGGAATGTGAAGCCGTTCCAGAACGCGCGCGAACAGCTCTACCGACGTTTCGAATTCGTCGGGGATGACCTCATCGGCCCCCACGCGCGTCAGGTCTTCAATCTCAGAAACATAGCGCGTACGCACAACGATAGATGCGGTCGGGTTCATATCTCTTACGAGCGAAACGATTCTGCGTGCGGCTGCGGGATCCGAGATCGTAATAACAACGACGGCAGCGGCTTCCGCGTGAACATGCCCCAACACCTTGCCCCGTGTTGCATCGCCGTAGATGATCGGTTCACCCTGTGCACGTGCCTGCTCGACGGCGTCTGCATCGAGGTCGATCACCCGATACGGAAGACCGGCACCGCCGAGTACGCGAGTCAGATTGCGACCGTTCACTCCATAGCCGACGATCACCACGTGCCCCTTGTCCGCCGGAGTTCCTCGCCCCGAACCACCGAACGAGAACCCCGGAATTTCGCGCGCCTCGAGCAGCGCCGACCCAGCACTACTCGCCAGCGGGCTAACGAGCATGGTCAGCACCGAGATCGCCAATACGAGCTGATATTGGGTTTCGTCTAGCGCACCCAAGCGCACAGACTCACCGGCCAGCACGAAGGAAAATTCACCAACCTGTGCCAGTCCCAGGCCGACGAGAATCGCAAGCCTCGGAGAAGCGCGAAAGGGCATCACCGCGACGCCGGTGAGCACGGTCTTCAGCAACAACACGATACCGGTGAGCATGCAGACATACAGAAGATTCGACAGGAGGAAATCCAGGTCGAGCAGCATGCCGATCGATACGAAGAAAACACTGCTGAACAGGTCTCGCAGCGGCAGAATTTCTGCGACGACTTGATGGCTATAGTCCGATTCCGAGATCAGCAGACCGGCAAGAAATGCTCCGATCGCGAGTGACAGGCCAAGTTGAGCGGTCAGCCATGCCGTACCGAAGCACACGACCACGACCATACCGATGAACAGTTCTCGGCTGCGCAGTCTCAGGATCTGACGCATGAGCAACGGCAACACCGTCTTGGCCGAGTAAACAACCACGGCCACGACGACAATCGCGATCGCCATCTGCGAAAAGATGTCTTTGAGGGTCGCCTCGCCGCCACCGGCAACCAGGGGAAGCACCAGCAGCATCGGGAGCACGCAGAGGTCCTGAAAGAGCAGAACCGCGAGCATCAAGCCGCCGTGCGGTGAATCCAGTTCTCCTCGGTCTTCGAGAACCGCCAACGAAACGGCGGTACTCGACAGCGCAACGATGAACCCGACGACGATCGAGGGACCAAGATCGAGGCCGACGAACTGTGCCAATACCGTCGTGACGATGACGGTCGAACCGACCTGTAAACCGCCCGCACCTATCAGTACCCGAGAAATTTTCGCCAAGCGCTCGAGCGAAAACTCAATACCGATCGTAAAAAGAAGGAGAACAACGCCGATCTCGGCCAGAGTCGATACACGATCCAGCGAGTCGACGAATCCAAGTGCAGACGGCCCGATCACCAATCCGGTAAGCAGAAAGCCGACCACCGCAGGCAACGACAATCGGTGGCACAGAAACACGACCGGTAACGAGGCCGACAGCAGTACGACAAGATCGAAAAGAAGCGGTTCAGCGTGCAAGCGCAGTGCCCTCGAGCTTTCGGCTACTCATCTTCCCATGCTTCCATCTGCGCCATCTTCGACGTGACGTACTCGACCGACCACTGCTCCCCCTCTCCGATACCTTCACACATGCCTCGCACTTCGGCCGTCCACTTCCCGTCTTGCACAAACTGTCGCCAAAAAGGAAAAGTCTGGCACTGAATGGGCCGGGCCTCATACACAGTGCAACGGTTCGAGTCGCCATCTAGAAACGGGCAGTGAAAATCCTCGAACCGTAGCTGGCGCCAGCCGAACTCATCTACAAAAGTGTATCGGCGCATGAAGCTCCGACGTGACAGGCCGAAATAGGCAGCCAGATCGTCGATCTCCGGGTCGTTCAAGTACACGAACGCATAGGCACCGTTGCGGCGACAACAGTCACCGCACTCCGTACATTTGAATCGTAGTTCGGCCGCGCCCTTTTCTGCTGTCATTAATCGCTCGCCCGCGCGCTCTGCCTCGGCCGAGCCAGTGTCGCGTGCGTGGCATCCACCACAGAGTACTGCTGATACCACATGCGAACGTTGGCCGCTAAGTAGTTGATAACAACTCATAATCATCATCAGTTTCGAAAAACCGTGAAGCAAACCGCGATGGGCGTCGTCACAACAAGCACAACGAGGTAACCGCGTACGGGGTCGGCCCCGGAGGAGAACCACCATGAAACGATCTGCCACGACGATATCCATAGCGACCTTCACCGCCGCAGCATTCGTACTGGCGCTCGGACTGCCCACGGCGCAAGCGGCCGACTCAAAGACGGCGAAACTAGATGGATCCCAGCAAAGCCACGGCTTCGGCAATCGCGGATACGGCGGACCCTCCGGCCACGGCCGACACGGCAGACACGGCGGGCATGACAACCACGGGAGATATGGAGGGCACGGCGGCCACCATGACGGCCACCACAGCTACCGTCCCCACTACAGCAGCCATCGCCCCCATTGGTACGGCGGACATTGGGGACATCGTGACTACGGCCATCACTCCTATACCCAACATCGAGGCTACTACTGCTCGCGCTGCCACTATCAGACATCATCGTATTCCTTGTTCTACAACCACGTACACCATCTCCACCACATACCGTGGTACGACATAGCAGCGCTGATTGCGTTCGACGCTGTGAAGCTCCACTTCACGCTGGGCGGACACGACGGCCACGGCCCGCATCATACCCGCCATCACTGAGCGGTCGGCCGCACCCACCAACAACAAAAGCCGTGGGCATATGCTCACGGCCTTCTCTTTTTTCGAGTTCGGGAGAAAGAACGATCAGGCGGCTTCGCCGGTCGCCACCCGCGCGCCAACGAGCGCGTGAACGGCATCGCCGATGCCTTCAACGCTCAGGCGATACATAGGAAAGAGCTTCTTCACGATGCGGGCCGTATAGCTATGCTCCCAGTATCGCCGCTCGTCGGGGTTGAGCCAGACAGTGCGATCGAAGTGCTGATGTATCTTGTTGAGCCACTCGATCGACGCCGTCTCAGACGTCATCGACGGGTTGATGTTCCCGTAGGCTTCGAGAAGTTCGGCCGGATGCATCGCGGCGTCACCGACAACGATCACCTTCCAGTGTTCGTTATAGTAGCGCAGCAGATCGGCGGTATTGACGGCCGCATCAGGCCGCAATGTCGCGTTTTTGTAGACACAGTCGTAAATCGTGTTGTGGAAATAGTAGGCCTCGAACGCACGAAGGCCGCGTTCTTGGTACAAGGCCGTAAGCAGCTTGCTCACGGGCTCGTGATACGGATCCATGGTTCCACCGACGTCCATCAGCAGGAGCACGCGTAGGTTGTTGCGCTTTGGTGCTCTGAAAACGAATTCGATCTCGCCTGCGTTGCGGCAGGTTTCCTCGATCGTCTCGTCGAGATCGAGCTCGGTCGCGTTGCCGAGTCGCGTAGCGTGGCGCAGACGCTTGAGTGCCACGCGGATCTGCCGCACGTCGAGCGCCTGATCGGTGCGGTAGTCTTTGAACTTGCGTTCGCCGATGACCTTCATCGCCGAACGATTCTTACCCGGACCGCCAACCCGAACGCCGGTCGGATGTACACCACCGTGGCCGTACGGTGAATGCCCACCGGTACCGATCCATTTGCCGCCACCGTCGTGCCGTTCGTCTTGCTCGGCCAACGTCTCCATGAACTTCCGCATCAGCTCGTCCTGCGACAGCCGTTCGAGATCAGCAAGTTGCTCTGGGCTGAGCTGCTGGAAGTTCTCAGCGTTACGCAACCACTCGAGCACTTCTTCCTCGATAGGAAGCGACCCTTCGATGTCGTGGAAGACCCGCGCGAAGACGCGGTCGAATGCGTCGTAGTAGGTTTCGCTCTTGATGACACAGGCGCGAGAGAGATAGTAGAAGCGCAGCAAACTTGAACCGTGAAGGTTTTTGCTAAGCGCGTCCATGAGCGTCATCCACTCTTGCATCCCGACCGGGACACCTTCGTCTCGAAGTCCGTAAAAGAGTGTAGAGAACACGACGTTCGTCTCGCCTGTTGGGCCTACTGATTATAACGCGGACCGAGGTCCGCCCAGTTGCTGGGATAGCGCCCCGAGCGATCGGAGTAAGACGTCAATGCCTCGGTATCCTGCTCGTTCTTCAACAACGCGCCTACGAAGGGAATGTGCGCCTCGAGCTGATCGACCGCGATCCCACCACGAAGCAGCGCCGCAATCCAATCTATGAGCTCCGAGGTGGACGGCTTCTTACGAAGATCGTTTTGCTCTCGCAGCCAGTAAAACTTGATCAGCACCTGGTCAAGAAGCGTCGCGTCGAGGTTCGGATGGTGAACGTCGATAATCTGCCTCATTAGAGACGGTTCGGGGAACTCTATGAAATGGAATATACAGCGACGCAGAAACGCGTCGGGAAGTTCCTTCTCATTGTTCGACGTGATGATAACAAACGGGCGCTCTTTAGCGGCCACTTCTTCATTCGTTTCTGTGATCGTGAATCGCATCTCATCGAGCTCGTGCAAGAGATCGTTCGGAAACTCAACGTCGGCCTTGTCGACCTCGTCGATCAACAAAACCTGCCGCTCCTCCGCACTGAACACGCGACCCAGAGGACCGAGCTTGATGTAGTTGGAGATGTTCGAAACGTCTGCACCGCCGAAACGGCTGTCGTTGAGCCGCTGCACGGTGTCATACATATACAAGCCGTCAGCCGCCTTCGACGTCGACTTGATGTGCCACTGCTCGATATACATCCCCAGCGCTTCGGAGACGTGGCGTGCAAGCAGCGTCTTGCCGGTGCCCGGCTCGCCCTTGACCAGCAACGGCCGCTCGAGCGCAATCGCGCAGTTTACCGCGTCGACCAAAGACTCGGACGCGATGTAACCTTTCGTACCAGTAAACTTGTAGAATTCCTCTTTAGCCAACATTTAGCGCCTCCGCGCAGTATTAGAACGCCGAGGCTTATGGGAAAGGGTCGCTTACTTCAAATGGGGTACGCCTCCATCGAGGTGGCGCAGGTGGGCTGTAGGAACGGTTCTTCGTAGCGCGGGGAAGTCTCAGTGCAGCGTTTTCGGCTGCTCGTCTTCGTCTTCGTTCTCGTGCCGCTGTTCGCCCCATGAGAGCTTACTCAGCAACTGCGTGAGGGCGGCGCGCACCTTCTCATTGGGCGCAGGCGTCAGATCGGGGCTGAGCGCCATGGCGTTGGTGCCGTCGACGTCCATGGCCGTAAGCAGCACAACGGGAATCGCAGCGGTACGCTCGTCGTTGCGTAGCGTCTCGAGAATCTCTTGGCCGTTGATGGCTGAGGCCGGTGAACCGAGAATGATCAGATCCGGCTCCAGGCGACGCGCAAACTCGACGCCCGACTTACCATTGAAGGCTTGGACTACCGCGTAGCCCTGCGCTGCGAGATTCGTCTTGATCGCTGCGCTTTCACCGAGGTCATCGTCGATGATCAGAACGTCTTTACTTTGGCTGCCGAGCAACCGATTGACCGATCCGAGCAGGCGCGATGCCGAGATGGGCTTGCTGAGATAGGCGTTCGCGCCTACACGCAGCGCGTGATCGCTGTGCTCGGCTGCCGGCAACACCGACAGCAACAGTACCGGAACGTCCGCCAGCTCATCATCCTCGCGCAGGGCTTGGAGCACGTCGTAGCCAGAGATGTCGGGCATCATCACATCGAGCGTGATGAGATCCGGCTTGAAAGAGCGCGCCATCATCAAAGCTTCTTCACCGCCGCCCGCGTGCATGACCTCGAACCCGTTCGACTTGAGATGGAAGGCGATGATCTTTCGTGTCGGCTCGTCGTCATCGACGATCAGAACTCTGGCTGGGATGTCAGGTATGGTATCGCGTTCGTTGGTGCCGTCGTCTTCCGCTTTCAACTCCCCCGACGGTTCCTGGGTCGCACGGGGCGGCGCCGGATCAACCGACGTCGCAGTCGCGATACCCGCGGGCGCTTCGATCCTCGAAGCCTCAGGGGTCACGACAGCCGCCAAAGCATCGGCCTTCTGCATCATGTGGGTGGTAGAAATCGGCACTGTGAAGGTGAACGTACTTCCCTCGCCCCGAATGCTTTCAACCCAAAGCTTACCGCCGAAAAACTGAACGATATCCGCGCATATAGGTAGACCCAGACCGGTCCCCTGCGGGCGATCGGTCTGCACGTTGCCGATCTGCTTGAAGCGCTCAAAGATGACGGCTTGATCCTTCTCCGCGATACCGACGCCCGCGTCGGCGACACTAAACCTCACGAAACCGGATTGCCCCTGCGACCGCTCTGCGCGAACCAAGACCTGGCCCCCGGGGTCGCTAAACTTGATGGCGTTACTCACGAGGTTCGTCAGAACCTGGATCGCTTTGTCACGGTCTACGTATACCAACGGAACATCGACGCCGACCAATCCGGTGAGTCGGATCTCTTGCTCGGCAGCCTGAGCTTGAAACGCATCAAGAATGGGATCGACGAGCCCCGACGCCGATTCGTCGCCGAATTTCCAATCGACGCTGTCCGAATCCATCTTCGAGAGATCGAGCAGATCGTTAATCAGGCGCGTCAGGCGCTTCCCTTCGACGATGATAATGTTGGAGAACTTCGGCGTGACCTCAGGTTTCGTCTCACCGTTGCGGCTGAGAATTTTCGCCGAAGACATAATGCACGCCAACGGAGTTCGGATCTCGTGTGACACGGTCGAGATAAAATCGGACTTCATACGGTCGAGCTCGTGCTCGCGCGTAACATCTCTAACAATAGCGGTGTAAAGCTTCTGGTCTCCGAGCTGCATCTCGCCGGCGGCGATGTTCATCGGAAACACGGTACCATCCCTGCGAACGCCTTCGATCTCTCCGCGCGTGCCGATGAAGTTGCTCACGACCAACTCAGAACGCTCGGCGGCATCTTTCTCGATGGGTGCGTCGCTGGGGAAATGCATCAGCGATGCAACATCGGTCCCAACGACATCTTCCGGCTTGCAACCAAAGATCTGTTCGGCAGCCGGATTTATCGTTTCGACGACACCGTTAGAGTTGACCGTGATGATGCCGTCCGCAGCACTTTCGAGAATGGCGCGCGTCGACGACTCAGAGCGTTGCAGATCAGCTTCGACTTCCAACCGTTCGAGTTCGGCCGCGGCTCTCGACGCGAATACGCGCAACATGCCGCGATCCTTGCCTATCTCCGGAAGAGGCGCGTCGTGGATCGCACTCAGAATGCCGATTCGGCGTCCGTCCTTATCGCGCAGCACGTAGCCGACATAGCTCTCGGCTTGCATCTCAGCCAGCATCGGATCAGCCGGGTAAGCCTCGATCACGCCTGTTTCGACTACGCAATACTCCTTATCGACGACGTCCGCACACGGCGTCCCCTCGAGTTCGTATGAGACATCATGATGAATCTCCTGACCGTCCCACATAGCCATGACTTGTACGTTTTGCCCACGCAGCCGGCCGACCATTACCCAACGCATACCAAGCGCACTCGAGAGGGCGCGCGACAATGCGTCAAAGAAATCCGCGCCGGTTTTCGATGCCGTGCCTTCGACGATCGCTTGCAGGCGCGCCTGATTGGATTGCAGTTCCGAGTTGACGTCGCGCAGTTCGGTGGTGCGCTCGGCGACTTCGCTTTCGAGTTCGTCTCGGTGGCGTTCGAGCATCGCATCGCGTTGCTCAATCTGGCCGAGCATTTCGTTGAAACCGTCGATCAGGGCGCCAACTTCGTCCTCGCCGTGCTTGGTCGCTCGCAGCGTGTAGTCTTTCTCTCGCGAGATACGATTCGCGGTTTGTGCCAACCGAATAATCGGCTTCGAAATGAGTCGCTGCAGTTTCGAGGATGCGAATATGACCAACAACAGCGCGACGGCGATGATCGTTATAACCATATACAGGAATCGATTGACACGCGCCTCGAGCGCTTTGAGATCGGATTCAATGTAGACGTAGCCAAGAAGATCGCCGTCGAAGAGAATTTCTCTTCGAACCGCGAGCCCCTCATCGGTAAACAGGTGGCCGATCCGCTGGATGAGCGGTGCGCCGATCGTCGTGCCTTTGTCACGGAGATACACGGCGAGTACTTCGCCACTGACCGATTCGAGCGTTGCACTCACAACGCTGGGTTCCTTGTTCAATGCCGACAGAGTCGTTCGGGCCGAGTCGTAGTCTTCGAATGTCAGCGCCGCCGTACTGTTCATGGCGATGATATCGGCCTCGACCGAAACGTCACGAACCATCTTTGCGCGGAAACTGGCGTTGTCGTAGGCGACGAACGCGAGCGAAGCGAGCAGCAATGAAGCGGTACTCGCGAAAACGATGATCGATATAAGTTTGTGCCGAAGCGGTAGGTCTCTGAAAGTTGGCAAGTTCAGCGGCTTCATTTTTTTCGTCACACGGCGCGCAAGCGTCAGCAGTTACGAACTGATCTTCAAGCGCTCCTCGGCGGCTCTTCCGATGTGCACATCGAAGCGAATCTTCTGTTCGTCTAGGTACAAACGGATGATCCCACCCGCCTCAGCGAATGCCTTGCTTTCGCCGACGGTGAGAGCACCTACACCCCGTAAATCTTGCAGAATTTGTGCCACCCGCTCATCGCTACCGGCGGGAATGAACGCCATATGGCAACTGCTCAGGTCCGACACTGCTTCCCCCGTCACGAGGTCGAGTTTAGGGCCCAGCACGTACGTCCTTCGAGCAGCGCCTCGAGCGGTCGAAGGGATTCGCGCCTACGCGCATAGGTGCAAAGGCTGCGAGTCCGAGCTGAAGCTACCGGCCGGCCGACGAATTTGGCGAAGTTGTACAAAAATGCGGCGGGGCACAGCGACTCATACCGCGCACCGCATAGCATTCGCCGAGAGAGCGTAGAGACAAGTGATCGCTCGTCGGGTTCCCCAACGAGGCGCGGGCCGAGGCCGCGCCGATCCACTCCTTTTTGGTAGCGGTCGGTGCGTGCTCTCAGCCCGCAGTCAGAGGGGGTAGTTCGCGAAAAGAAGGGCGCGACCCGCCAACGGGGACCTTGTTGGCGGGCCGCAGGTACCGTCCTAAGAGACCGCTTTTTCGGTCTGGTAGTCGGGCACGTAACCGGGTTCAGCACTGCGCTGCGCACCGCTCTGGGACGCCGCGTGGCCGCCGCCGAAGCTAACTGTTGAGAAGTCTGCGTACGCAGACATGCCGTGTTCGGAAAGATCGAGACCTTCTAACTCTTCGTCGGGCTCGACGCGTAGACCCATCGTAGCCTTGATGATGCCGAACACAGCCAGCGCGAAGACGACGGTGGTTACGCCGTAAGCGGCCACACCGATCAGTTGCGTCATCAACTGAGCGGGACTCGCCATGGCACCGAAGATGCCGACAGCGAGGGTTCCCCAGATGCCGCACACGAGGTGCACCGACACTGCTCCGACCGGATCGTCGATCTTGATGCGATCGAAGAACATCACCGAGTAAACCACGATCACGCCCGCGATCAGGCCGATCATCATGGCCGATCCCATCGCCATCTGATCCGCACCGGCAGTGATGCCGACGAGACCGCCAAGGATACCGTTGAGAGTCATCGAGAGGTCAGGCTTCTTCGACACCATCCACGAGGTAAACATCGCACCAATGCAGCCCGCTGACGCCGCGAGACAGGTGGTTACCAAGGTAAGCGAGGTCGCAGCAGGATCCGCGCTCAACACCGAACCGCCGTTGAAACCGAACCAACCGAGCCAGAGAAGGAATACACCGATCGTAGCCAGAGGCAGGTTGCTGCCCGGGATAGGCACGAGGCGGCCGTCCTTGGTGTACTTGCCGAGACGTGGGCCGAGTATCCAGGCGCCAACCAGGGCGCCCCAGCCGCCGACCGAGTGCACGAGCGTCGAACCGGCGAAGTCGTAGAAGCCCATCGCATCGAGCCAGCCGCCGCCCCACTTCCACGATCCAACCCAGGGATAGAGGAAGCCGACGAACAGCGTCGCGAATACCATGAACGATGGGAGCTTGATGCGTTCAGCGACGGCGCCCGACACGATCGTCCCTGCGGTCGCTGCGAACATCGCTTGGAACAAGAAGTCGGTCCAGTAGGTGTAGCCGCCGTCTGCGTAGGCAATCGTTTGATCGACTTCGCCCGGGAAGAGGCCTGCACCGGCGAATCCGAAGATTCCGTTGAAGTCGCCGGGGTACATCAGGTTAAAGCCGACCACGGCATAGGTCAGAATGCCGATCGACACGATGAAAGTGTTCTTAAAGAGAATGTTGGTGGTGTTCTTGGAGCGCGTCAGGCCGCTTTCCAGCGTGGCGAAGCCCAGGTGCATAAGGAACACCAGGCCGGCGCACAACATCATCCAGGCATTGTTGGCGGCGAAGACACCTGCGGAAACCTCGTCGGCAGCTGCCGACGGTTCGGCCGACACGGCGAGCAGCATCGCAGCCAGTATGCCGGTTCTCATGATGGTTGGGGCATGGGTTCTCATTGCAATCAGTTCCTCCTCGACATTCACTTAGAGCATCGATAAGCAGACACGTTTGATCCACCTACAGTGAATTAGCAGGATCGATGCCAAAGGCTTAGCACTCGGAATTCCGCGGAATCGGACTCCACAGGACATCGGCGGGACGGTGTCCTAGTAGAACGGTGCCCAACTGGCGTTCAATTGCCTAGAACCTGGGCAGGTTCGTAGGCTTTGATTCGCGTTGACGATTTAAGTTCTAGGTGCCATAAGCAATATTGATGGAACTCCGTGGGCTCAGAACCTTCATCGCGGTGGTGGAAACAAAGAACTTCACCCGTGCGGGGCGACGCCTCGGCATCAGCCAATCGGCCGTCAGCCAACAAATGAAAGCGCTCGAAGTGTCGGTCGGCGCGCGCATCTTCAGCCGCCGCTCGCGCAGCGTCACGTTGACCCAGGCGGGCGAAGTTCTTCTTCCGTACGCCCGACAGATGACGTCGAAGGCCGACGAGGCGATGGCCGTCATCTCTGACTTTGAAGGAATGGGCAGAGGCCGCGTGGCCATCGGTGCCGGCGGCGCGATCTGCCACCACGTGCTTCCGCGAATCCTGCGCGAGTTTTCCGAGCGATTCACGCGAATCGAGATTCAAGTGATATCGGGCTTCAGCTTCGAAACGATGCAGCGCGCTCTCGACGGCACGATCGACCTCGGGATCCTGTTGCTGCCCGTGCGTGACACCAACCTGGTTTCCGCAGAGCTCGGCCGCGACGAACTCGTCGCCATCGCACCGCCTGACCATCCCTGGCAGGCGCTCTCTCGCATCAACGCCGCCGAGTTCACCGACCAGAAGCTAATTACCTATGACCGCAACAGCGAGACGTTCAGTATCCTCGAACGCTTCCTACTGGAGGATGGAGTCTTCCCGCACTTCGGCATGGAGATCAGCGATCTCGAAGCGGTGAAGAAAATGGTCGGCGCGGGTCTCGGCGTCGCGGTCGTTGCGGGGTGGGCGGTGCGCAGTGAGGTCGTGTCCGGCGAACTCATCGCGAAACCGCTCGGAGCGCGCGGCCTCTATCGCTCGTGGGGCATCGTCTACCGATCCAGCGAAACACTGACTGCGCCTCAGAGAGGCCTGGTCAACATATGCAAGAGTGAATTCCCGGTGCTCGTATCGAGCGCGCAGGATTGACAGGCTCGAGACCGGGTTAGTCGCGCAGCAAGACGTCGGCAACAAGCCGAAGCCGTTCCAGCAGACCGCGAAACGCGCCGCTCGACTGGACGAGCCCCCGCAGTTTGACGATCGCCTTTCGCTCGAGTCGGTAACGGTCGAGCTTCTTCGGCTTGGGCACGGCACCGGACTCTTTGGCGGCCGCCAGAGGTTCCCAGATCGTGTCGAGCGGATGCCCCCACGCCGCCAGGTCATCCGGGTCGAGTTGCGCGATGATGCGTTCGCACAAAGTCAGACGGTCGTCATGGCTCACCAGTTCGGCCGCCCACTTGTGCAGCGATTCGGTTGTTGGGCGATTGTGTTTCGCCACACCGATCGGATCCCCGAGCCCCTTTTCGACGTGCTCATGTTCACCGTAGTTCACGGCCTGAGGCTCGTTTGGAATACCCAAAAACTCGAAGATCCCGGAGAGCGTCGTTTCCGGATCGGCAACCATGTTCTCGTAGACGACGTGATACGTCGGTGCCTTCGATTCACGCAAGAATTTCGCGACCGCCGGCACGTAACGATTGACGATCGGATTATAGTTGTTGGCCGTCTGATAGTCGCTGTCGAAAAACGACTCGGCGTATGAGCTGAAAACCGCAAGCGGGTGGCGCGTGAGGATCACGAAGCGCGCGTTGGGGTAGATCTTCGCAATGAAGTCGAGGATCAATCCGTATGCGGGTGTCTTGTCGAGGAACAGTTGGCAATCGGGGCGCGTCGCCAAGGCCCGATGATAGAGCGTATCGGTATACGCTCGGCAAGCGTCGATATAGTCCTGCTCGCCACCGGGAAGATCCTCGACAAACTTGCGGATCGATTCCGCGGCAAGCACCGCGTCGTAGGGTGCCTTCTCGACCTTCTCGTAGAAACCCAGGTGGGCCAACGGAGTGAGTATGTGCGGCTCGGGCCGGGAGTAGACGAGCGAATGCGACCCGATCATGCGAGCGAGCAGCGTCGAACCCGAACGCGGCGGGCCAACTACGAAAAACACCTTTTCTTTTGTGATCGAGCGCTCGGTCATGAACCTACTTATGTTACCAGAGTCGCACAGCCGCAGTGGGCCAAGCGCGACCGATTAGTCGGCCGAATCCGCAGAACAGCGCGGCTCGATCCACTCCCAAAGGTCAGCCAGTACCTGTTCCCGATTGATCTCGTTCAGACTCTCATGCCGACCGTCTTCGTAGAGAAGAAACGTCGTGTCGGACGATGACGAGGCCTCAACGTACTCCTTTGCTCCCTCCCAACTGCACAACGCATCGGCTGTCCCGTGAATCAGTAGCAACGGCACCGAGATCTCCGACGCGCGGCCGTAGACGGTTGCGATGCCGTCCGCAAGCTTTACGTAGATCTCTTGTTGCACCCGCTCGCGCAGGATCAGCGGATCGGCGAGATAGGCCTCCTGAACCAAGGGATCCCGGCTCAGGCGCGTGGGGTCGATCGGGGGGGCGTCGGGGTCGAGTATCGGAACGAGCGCGGGGCCCGAAAGGATTACGTGATCCGGTTTAAGCGGCCGCTCGAGCAAATAGGCCACGGCGATCAGGCCGCCCATGGAATGGCCGAGCATGAAATTCTGGCGCCCCTCATTCTCGATCCGCATATAGGCATCGAAATTGGCGAGGTCGTCCAGGAATACGTTAAAATCCGAGACGGTGCCCCGAGGGCCGCCGGATCGGCCATGCCCCTGGTGGTCGAGCGCGTAAACAGAGACTCCACGCTCCGCGAGATACTGCCCTACATGGTCGTAGCGGCCGCTGTGCTCGCCAAGTCCGTGCACGAGCAGCAGCGCTGCCCGAGGGGCCGAGGCGCGCCATACACGGTAAAACGCGTCTTCCCCGCTCGCGCTAGCGAACGATCCGGTTTCAGCAACCATCGAGCCCCTAATAGTGGAACCCGACCGGGCTGTCGACCGTGGACGGCTCAGTTACCCTCGTTGCGGGGTACACTCCAATAATTGAGTCGTGACTCAACTATTGGAAAATTCTTTGAATTACCCGATTGGGGGATTGACGAACCCTAGGGTTATTAGGTAAAGCCCTAAGCACTGTTTGTGAACGCAAGCCCGTCGTGGGGATAACATGTTGGAATCCTTTTGTTTAGTCGTTGGTTTCTTTCTCTTGGGGTGGCTATTCCCGGAAAGTTAGACACAGAGCGTCATAATAGATAGCCAAACCGACGCTATCGCGTTACGCGCGCCCTCCCCCCATGTGGTGGGCCGTCAGTCCTCTCTCTAATTCAAAAAACTGAGTAAGCCTCGCCACTTGCGATATCTACCTGCACGCCGGTAGACCGCCTACGCCTGCGTACACTCCCAGTGCCCGAACGATCGCGTCGGACCGAAACTGAAGGATCAGTGATAGGTCGGACCGTCGTCGCCAGTGCCCCAGCGCTTGCGCTGCAGCCGTTTCAGGCGCCACCGGTAGTAGACCCGCTTTATCTCGGCAACGCCCGGCAGCGCCACCGCTGCGGGCCCCCGAGCGCCCCACCACCGAAGATAGACGTATCCGAAAGCCATACCACCCAGATGAGCTGTGTAGGCGATTCCGGCACCGGTGGCCTCGATGGCCTGCAGCGTTTGCAGAACGACCAGGAAGACGATGATGTGGCGAACGCGGATAGGGAAGAGGAACGCGAGCAGTACCACGCGATTCGGGAACCAGATCGCGTAGGCCATGAGGAGACCGTATATCGCCCCCGATGCGCCCACACTCGGCGCATTCTGGCTCTGGCTCAGCAGTGCGTAAGTCAGGCCGCCACCGACCCCACAAAGGAAATAGTACTTCAGGAAGAAGCGCGATCCCCAGCGCTCCTCGAGTTCCGATCCGAACATCCACAGCAGCAGCATGTTGATGGCTAAGTGCCACGTTCCACCGTGTAGAAACTGATACGTAAACAAGCTCAACAGGCCGATCGGCTCGAGCCCTACCACCCGCGACGGCACGACCGCAAATCGGGCCGTCACCTCGTAGTGCCCGATGAGCAAGGAGGCCGCATAGATCACCACGTTCGCAATGATCAGGGCCTTGACGGTCGGAGGCACTGGGCCCGGGGGCCCGATCGTGATGCCCCCAGGCGGGGCGAATCGATATCTATGGGGAGGAGATTGAGCCATGTCGGACAGGCCAGCGAGCCTTCTTGCAGCCCCGCTATGAGCGCAACACGGTGTCACGTAGCGGCCTACCGGGCAAGCCCGCAGCCCCCCGGCAGTCTGCAGCGGCGAGCGGCCGCTTCAAGCCATCCTATCGTCTAAATATAGGTAAGCCAGTCCGACCTATCGGGACGTTCGCCTTTTATGGCGGCAAAGTATTCGTCCTGAACGGATCTGGTGATGGGGCCAGGCTTTCCGCTGCCAATCGTGCGATTGTCGAGCGAACTGATAGGAGTCACCTCGGCTGCGGTACCGGTGAAGAACGCTTCGTCGGCGATGTAGACCTCATCGCGGGTGAAGCGTTCCTCGACGACCTCGACATCCTTGGCGCGCAGGATCTCGATAGCCGAGCTACGGGTAATGCCTTCGAGTACTGTGGCAATCGGCGGTGTCTTCACTCGACCGTCGCGGATGATGAAAAGGTTCTCTCCACAGCCTTCCGCCGCGTAGCCGTCGACGTCGAGCATGAGCGATTCGTCGTAGCCGGCATCACGCGCTTCGATGCTTGCCAGGATGGAATTGATGTAGTGCCCGACCGCTTTCGCCTTGGTCATGAGCGAGTTGATGTGAAAGCGCTGGTACGACGAGGTGCGAACGCGGATCCCATTGTCGAGGCCCGCATCGCCAAGATAGGCCCCCCAAGGCCAAACAGCCACACTTAGCCGGATGGGGTTGGCCGTGGCAGCCAATCCCATCTCTCCCGCGCCAACGTAGAGCAATGGCCGAATGTAACACTCCTTGAGCTGGTTCGCTTTGACGGTCTCGATGCAGGCATCGATCATCGTCGGCACGTCGTACGGGCATTGCAGGCCCAGGATTCGCGCCGAGTTGTTCAGGCGCACGATGTGATCTTTAAGACGAAAAATGGCCGAGCGGCCGTCGCTACACTCGTAGCAGCGGATGCCCTCGAAGGCGCCCAGACCATAGTGAAGCGTGTGCGTGAGAACGTGGACGTTCGCTTCGTCCCAGGGCACGAGTTGCCCGTCCATCCAGATAAACTGCGCTTTTTCCACGGCGCGACTCGTATATCGCGCCCTCTCAAACGTCAACGCCGTCGCCCCGAGACTCGGTCGATGACGGAAAATCCGGCATAGGCCCGAACGAAAGACCGCCGCGGCCATACGACCGCGGCGGTTCCTATCGTCTGCTCCGAAGAGCGACTGTTGCTCTAGAGTCCCAGCTTCAGCGCGGGTGCCGGCTTGAAGCCGACGGTCTTGCTGGCTCCGATCTTGATCTCTTCCCCGGTGCGCGGATTGCGCCCGGTGCGGGCCTTTCGCTTGCGCACCGTGAAGGTCCCGAATCCTGACAGCGCCAGGCGCTTTTCCTTCTTGATGCCTTTGGTAATGCTATGAATCGTCGCGTCAACGGCACTCGCTGCGCCACGCTTGGACAATCCCGTTGACTTCGATACCGCCTCGATGAGGTCCTGCTTTGTCATCCCATCCTCCTTGAGCAAGCCAACTCACCATTACGGTCGTTGGCGCTCCCGGCCTGCTCCCCTTCCGGCCATTCGCAAGAAGAGGACCCGCAAACCACCTCTGCCACACTCTCTGCCTCAGTTTTCATTCAGTCTCCGCTCGGTCCATCTCTGATTCTGCCACACTCCTCGCAACGCTCATTCGCGAGCCGCAGGGTCGCACCCGGGGTGGCGAATCGATGCGACTCGGCCGACGACGGCTGCGGGAGCGATACAACAATATGCGGAGCCAGGGGTAGGCCTGTCAACAAAATCCGTGTGCGTATCCGGATTTTTCTATTCAGAAGCTCGGTGTTCCCGACACCTGTCGAGAATCTTCCGGTGGGGACTGGTCGAGCCACGCAGCAAGGTCGGCCAAAGCGCGCTCGGCGAGCGCGATCTTCTTCTCACGCCCACGCAGTCGCTTGGGCAGCGGCGGAAACAGACCAAAGTTGGCGTTCATCGGCTGGAAGTTCTTGCGGCCGCGGTCTGTCACGTACTCGAGCAGCGCCCCGAGCGACGTCGTCGGCGGTGGCACGGCGAGCGGCCGCCCTTCATATCGACGCGCGGCGTTGATGCCGCAAAGGAGTCCGGTGGCCGCCGACTCCACATATCCCTCGACTCCTACTAGCTGGCCGGCGACAAACAGATCTTTCTTCCCAACTACGTGAAGAGCTTGTGCCAAGGTTTTCGGAGAGTCGATGAACGTATTGCGGTGCAGGCTGCCCAGGCGCACGAATTCGACGTTCTCGAGGCCGGGAATCGTCCTGAACACACGGCGCTGTTCGGGGTGTTTCATCTTCGTCTGGAAACCGACCATGCTGAAGAGCCGACCTTCCGTATCGTCCTGGCGAAGCTGTATCACCGAATGCGCCAGCTCGCCGGTCTCGGGATGTTCGAGCCCAACCGGTTTCATGGGGCCGAACCGCAGCGTCTCGCGTCCGCGTCTCGCTATCTCTTCGATCGGCATACAGCCCTCGAAATAGACGCAACGTTCAAAACTCTTCTCAGGCATCGACTCGGCAGCCAACACGTCGTCAACGAAGCGCTCGTACTGCTCTTTGTCGAGCGGGCAATTGATATAGTCGTCGCCCGTGCCGCGCCCATACCGCGACTTACGAAATGCGACGTCGAAGTTGATGGACTCGCTCGTAACGATCGGCGAAATCGCGTCGTAGAAGTACAGGTGTTTTGAGCCGATCAAGCCCGCGAGCGCGCGGCTCAGAGTTGGCGACGTAAGCGGCCCGGTCGCAATGATCGTGATGCCATCGGTGGGTATGTCCTCGACTTCGCCACGGACAATCTCCACACCATCGGCTGCCTCGATTTCGGCCTGGACGAGTTCACTGAACCGTATTCGATCGACGGCGAGTGCCGACCCGGCCGGCACGCTGACGCTGTCGGCGACACGCATGATTAGTGAGTCCATGCGCCGCATCTCGGCCTTGAGAACCCCGACCGCCGTATGAAGCGAATCGTCTCGGAACGAGTTGGAGCAGACGAGTTCAGCTAGTTTGTCTGTAACGTGCGCTTCGGTGGAAAGCCTGGGCCGCATCTCGTGCAGCCGTACCGGCACACCGAGTTTGGCCAGTTGGTAGACCGCCTCACAGCCCGCGAGGCCGCCGCCTACGACTGTAACAGGGCCCGTCACTGGCCTTCGGGTTGCTCGGACGTTAGGCCTTCACCGATCGACTCGGTGTACTCGCATTCCTCACGCAAACACCGACGAACCGTGCCATGACGCTTCGTCGTCTTTTCGACTACGAACGGCGCTTCGCATTCCGGACACGGTGCCTCAACCGGCCGGTCCCACGACGCAAACGTGCAATCCGGGTACTGATCGCAGCTATAGAATACTTTGCCGCGTCGCGAGATTTTCTGAACGAGATCGCCCTTGCCACAGCCTAGGTCTTTGGGGCACGGAATGCCGAGCGGAATAGGCTTGTTGAGCGACTTGACGTTCTTGCACTCGGGATAGGCCGAGCAGCCGAGAAATTTTCCGAACCGGCCGAACTTGTAGGCCATCGGCTCGCCGCACTTCTCACAGACTTCGTCTGTGGTCTCGGGCTCTTCAATTTGAAGCTGCCCGCTCTCATCGCGAGAGAAGTTACACGTGAACTTGCACTCCGGATAGGTCGGACACGCTAGGAACTCGCCGTTACGACCCCACTTGATGACCAGCTTCTTGCCGCAGTTGTCACAGGGAATCTCGGTCTCCTGCACCTCGCGCTTGACGTCGCGCATGTCGACGGCCGCCTTTTCGAGATCTCTCTTGAACTCGGCGTAAAACTCTTTGGTCAGATCGAGCCAGTCGGCATCGCCGGCTTCCACTTTGTCCAACCGGTCTTCAAGTGCCGCGGTAAACTCGGCGTTCAAGATGTCGGGGAAAGATTCGACGAGCAGGTCTGTAACCAGCATCCCGAGTTCCGTGGGCGAGAGACGCTTCTGCTCATCCTGCTTGCAGTATTCTCGATCGATGATCGTCGACATGATCGCAGCGTAGGTGGATGGACGCCCGATCCCTTTTTCTTCGAGCGCCCGAATAAGCGACGCTTGCGTGAAACGCGGAGGAGGCTGGGTGAAGTGCTGCGTCGAATCGAGCTTCTCGAGCCCAAGCCCCTGTCCTTCTTCCATCGCAGGCAACGATTTCGAATCGTCGTCTTCGTCGGGCACGTCCTTGCCCTCTTGATAAACGCGAAGGAAGCCGTCGAAACGCATGACCTGGCCACTCGCGCGGAACAGGCAATCGTCGCTGGTGATGTCCACCGATGTTTGATCGTAACGCGCCGGCGCCATCTGGCTGGCAACGAAGCGATTCCAAATCAACGTATAGAGCTTGAGTTCCTCGGCCTTGAGATACTGCTTCACCGAGGCGGGTGTGTTCTCCATGGCCGTCGGTCGAATCGCTTCGTGTGCGTCTTGCGCGCCCTTCTTCTGCTTGTACGTATGCGGCTTGGCGGGCAGGTATTCCTTACCGTAAGAAGCCTCGACGAAACCGCGCAAGTCGTCCAGCGCTTCGGGAGCGCTGCGCGTCGAGTCGGTACGCATGTAGGTGATCAGTCCCGTCAGGCCCTTGTCGCCAAGCTCGACACCTTCGTAGAGGCGCTGCGCGACGCTCATAGTGCGACGCGGCTGAAAGCCGTGCTTGCGAGAGGCGTCCTGCTGCAGCGTCGAAGTGATGAAGGGTGCGGCCGGCTTACGCTGCCGACTGCTCTTCTTGATGTTCGTGACTTTCCAGTCATCACGTTCACGCAGCCGGTCCACAAGCGCCGTTGCTTGCGCCTCGTCGCGAATGAAGAACACGTCTTTGGCGTCCGCAACGAGATTGCGTGTCTCTAGCTTGTCTTTGCCTACCTGGAAGAGCTTGGCTTGGAATTTATCGCCTTTGTCCGTGGTGAATTCCGCGATGAGAGTCCAGTACTCGACGGTCGTGAACTCGCGAATCTCGCGCTCGCGTTCGACGATCAATCGCACCGCGACGGACTGCACGCGTCCGGCAGACAGACCGCGCCTGACCTTCTCCCACAGCAGTGGGCTGATCTGGTAGCCCACCAACCGGTCGATTACACGACGCGCCTGCTGCGCCTTGAACTTATCGGCATCGATCTCAACCGGTTCGTCGATCGCCTGCTTCACCGCCTTCTTGGTAATTTCGTTGAAAAGGACGCGGTAGACCTTTCCTTTAAAGCTCTTCGGAACGATACGCTCAGCAATGTGGAAAGCGATCGCCTCACCCTCACGGTCCGGGTCAGGTGCGAGGTAGAGTGCGTCCTTTCCGGTGAGTGCCTTCTTGAGCTCGGCAATCACCTTGCCCTTGCCGTGGATAACCTCGTAGTCAGGCTCAAAATCGTTGTCGACATCGACGCCAAGCTTGCTCTTGGGCAAATCGACGACGTGCCCCACCGACGCTTTCACGACAAAGTTACGACCCAAATAACGAGAAAGGGTCTTCGCCTTGGCCGGCGACTCTACTACTACAAGATTCTTTGCTGCCATCTTCGCTCTTCCAGGCTCATGTTAACATGGACCGCCAGACGTGCCGCTTCGCGACAATTGCCGTTTACGCAACCCTCACCGGGGCGTCAAGTCACCGGTCCCCACGAAAGTCCCTTCAGCCAGCCTCTCGGCCAAACCGTCGAGTTCGAGCGCAGTTAACAACGTCATAACGCGTGATTCGTCAAGCCGAACCGTACGAGCGATGGTATCGACATGGTTCGGAACGCTGCCGAGTGCCGCCAGAACACGCTTGCTTTCATCGTCGGAAACCCTTGCGACAGTTGACTTTTCGCCACTGAGAAGACCTTCACTCGGCGCCTCGACGCGCTGTCCGAAGCGCCGCGCGGCCTGCGTGGCCAAATCCACGATCTCTCCAAGGTCGACCAGGGGAATCGCGCCGTCGTGAATCAACCTATTGGTGCCGGCCGACCCGGCGAGGTCGATGTTGCCCGGGACAGCGGCCACATCACGGCCCTGCTCGGCGGCGAGCCGAGCACTGACGAGCGATCCGCTGCGCTCGCTCGCCTCGACCACCACGACCAAAGGGCAAAGACCGGTAATGATCCGGTTACGCACCGGGAAATGGCTGGGATACGACGCCGTACCGGCAGGATGTTCGCTCAGCGCACCGCCCGAGCCAAGAATCTCACGGTAGAGCCTCGAATGACTCGGCGGCGACGGGCGATCCAATCCGCCGGCCAAAACCGCCGCCGTGCGGCCCCGCCCTAGCGCACCACGGTGGGCGGCACCGTCGATCCCGAGGGCCATACCGCTGACTACCCAGAACCCGGCGGCGGCCAGACGCCCGGCCGCAGTGGTCGCCACATGCCGACCGTACGGCGATGCGCGGCGCGACCCAACGATCGCCACGCAAGGCTCGATCAGCACCGGCGCAACGCCTCTATAAAAGAGAAACAGGGGGGGATCCTCGAGGCTGCGCAACAGGCGGGGGTATCGATTCGACGAAATAGGAGCCACCTCTATGCCCGAGCGCCGAGACTGCTCGATCACCGAATGCATCGCTTCGAGCGATGGAGGTAGCGGCGTAGATTCCGGGCCTCGCTTGGCGGGTATTCCCAACGCACGCAGCTCGGTCACCGTTGCCCCAACGAGTTCAAGCGGCGATCCTGCGTGCAGTGCCGCCGCCAACCACGGCCGCGTGCCCCGTGTGGCTACCCGCGACAGTGCGAGCCATGCGGCGGTTTCATCGCAGTCGTCGTCCGCGCTACCCGACGTACTCTCGAAGCCAAGCCTGTCCATCACGCGGAGATAGCGCGCGCGCAAACCGAACGGCAATACCGTCTCGTGAATGAAATTCTAGAAAGGACCCGACGGTTAGCGCGGCGGCGCCGTCAAGAAGTTGTCGAGGAGTCGCTTGCCCTCAACCGTAAGAATCGACTCGGGATGAAACTGGACGCCCTCGACATCGAGTGTGCGATGGCGCAGCCCCATGATCTCACCGTCGTCGGTCCAAGCGCTCACCTCGAGATCTTGCGGCAACGAATCTCTCTCTACCACCAGTGAGTGGTAACGCGTCGCCACGAGTCGCGGGGGCAGATCGCGAAACACGCCGCGGGCGTCATGCACAATCTCGGAGGTCTTGCCGTGCATCAATGTCTTCGCGCGTACGACGCGACCGCCGAACGCCTGGCCGATGCACTGGTGCCCGAGGCAGACACCGAGAATCGGGACTTTCCCGGCGAACTCTTCAATCAATTCGACCGAGATGCCGGCCTTGTCCGGATCGCAGGGCCCCGGAGAAACGACGATACGCTCCGGTGCAAGATCACGAATTTCGTCGACCGTAATCCGATCGTTTCGATCCACGCGCACATCGGCACCCAGCTCCCCCAAGTACTGGACGAGGTTGTAGGTGAACGAATCATAGTTATCGATCATCAGCAGCATAGACGTCCACATCTTACGCGGCGGCGCCCGCGAAAGCATGTCGAACATGACTCGAATGGAATTGCGGTGACCCGGGCCGCGGCGCGATGAATCGTCGATGCTCGCGTCGACCCATACCTGTGCCCGCGAAGGAGTCAGCTGTTACATCGTGCGCGTGGAGGCACGAGTTACCAACGGCTTGCCGCAGCTCGTTATCGTCGGACTACCCGATACCGCCGTTCGCGAGGGCAGAGAGCGCGTCCGATCGGCAATTCGAGCAACGGTCGACAAGTTCCCCACCGGGCGCGCGGTCGTGAATCTCTCGCCCGCGTCCCGGCGCAAGGGCGGCGCATCGTTCGATCTTTCCATAGCGATCTCGATGCTCGGCGCGGGCGGTATCCTTTGCCCGAAGGTGGTTTCCCAGGCGACCTTCATGGGGGAACTCGGTATGGACGGCAGCCTGAGGCCTATCGCAGGAGCGCTGCCCGCGGCGCTTGCGGTCGCCGCCTCCGAGCGGCCGACGTTAATAGTCCCCGAAGAGAACGCTCCTGAGGCGGCGTTGGCCGAGGGATGCCGTGTCTTCGCCGTATCGTCACTCGCGCAAGCGATAGAACTCGTGAAGAGCGGCTATGACGCGCAGCCCGTACGCGTCGACGCACGCAAAATGTTTGCCGCTGGACCGATGGGGTCGGGTGGCGACCTGGCAGAGGTACGCGGCCAGCAGGTAGCCAGGCGTGCGATTGAGATCGCGGCGGCGGGAGTACATCACCTTCTGATGTCGGGCCCACCGGGCGCCGGAAAAACCATGCTCGCTCGTCGCGTAGCGACGATCATGCCGCCGCTCGAGTTCGAAGAAGCGATCGAGACCACCTCGATACACAGCATCGCCGGACTAAATCGCGACGGTCGATTGATGACCGTACGACCATTTCGCTCCCCGCACCACACAACATCGGGCGCGGGCATGGTTGGCGGCGGCCGGATACCGTCGCCGGGCGAAGTCAGCCTTGCCCACAATGGAGTGTTGTTCCTCGACGAGTTCCCGCAGTTTTCTGCGCACGTTCTCAACCAGTTGCGCGAACCTCTCGAAGACGGAGAACTCACCATCGCGCGCGCCGGTGGACGCTTTCGATTCCCGGCACGCGTCATGCTCGTAGCAGCCATGAACCCCTGCCCTTGCGGCTACTACGGCACCGGAGCCCGCCCCTGTAGCTGCCTCGAGTCCGCCGTTGTCCGATACCGCGCACGGGTCGCGGGCCCATTGCTCGACCGCATCGATCTGCACGTCGCGGTACCACGGGTTGACTTCTTTGCACTCACGAAACAGAGCGAATGCGAGTCGTCGGCGGTCGTTCGTACCCGCGTGATTGAAGCACGCGGGGTGTTGGCAGGGGCACCGCCCGAAGACCCAAGCACAGTGATCGGCGAGCCCGGCGCGCTTCTCGCGCGCGCCGTCGACCGACTCGCACTCTCCGCACGGGCCGCGCGCAAGACCTTGCGCGTCGCGCGCACGATCGCGGCACTGGCGGGCCGCGAAACGATAGTGGTCGACGATATTGCCGAAGCACTGCAGTATCGCGCCCAGGAAGTCTAGGCCGCCCGGGTGCCGCCTTGACACGAGCCCCCTGCAAAGACCACAGTAAATGGGAAACGCGACATCCCCTCGTGTGTGCAAGCGTCGCCGTTCATCCCGTTTACGATGGGCACCAACAGAATGCTGATTTTGAAACACCCCCGTCCGACACTGACCGCAGCGGCCGCCCTGGCCACCCTAGTGCTGTTCGCAGGAACGCCCACAGCAGGCGCGGCGCCGGCTGGGCCGAGTTCACCGACGCAGACACGAGCGAGCATCGTCGAGACCACATTCAAAAGCGTCGACGCCGTCATCGCAGCGCAGTGGGATTTCCCTGAGCGCAGCCCTGCCCCGCTCGTAGTTCTCATCCCCGCCGGCGGCCGAATCGACCGTAACGGCTGGCACGCAGGAACAGGGCAGTCCCCTGAACACGGCATATACGCAGCGCTCGCGCGAGAACTCGTTCGCGCAGGCTTCGCAGTCTTTCGATTCGACAAACCGGGTGCCGGAAAGAGCAGTCGCGGTCGTTTCTCCACCGAGCGATCGAACGCGCTCGAAGCGTACACTCGCGCCGTAGATCATGCGCGTATCGATCCCGATAACGCGTTCCTGATCGGGCATGCCGGCGGCACCGATACGATTGCTGGAATTTATCCGCGTTACGCCGAGGTACTCCCCCCCTCGGGCGTGGTGTTCTTGAACAACTCCGTCGGCGAAACCGACAGCCTTCGCATCGAGGCACCGCTCTTGATCGTGAACGCGGGCAAGAACCCAGATGACCGCCTACAATACGGAAGTTTTATCGTCGAGACCCGCGACAAGCGCGGCGAGGGCAAACTAGACACCGACCTAGTCATTCTCGAGCACGCCGAGCCCGGGCTACTGGCTCCCACCGAGTCAGGTAGCGAAACCGTTTACACCGTCGATCCCGCCGCGGTGAGCGCGACCGTCTCTTGGCTGTCAGGGCGCGTGGGGAACAGCCGCAGCGCCGAACTGCGCTAAGCGCGTCGTTTCCCCACATGCGCCGTCGGTGCTCGTGACTCGCTGAAAAACCCCTGCTAGCGTGAACTCCAGCTGTTAGGCTGATTAGTCGGTCTAACGGCATCGACCAATTCGGTGTCCCCGCTTGTCGGCGGGCCTTGCCGCACACACCGAACGGAGCTTCGTGGATTTTACTTTGAAGGCCTCTGAGCAAACGCAGCAGATTCTGGTTCCTCGCTTCGCCGGCGTGCTCGCGGGCGCTGTAGTCGTCGCCGTCAGTGTTTCGTCTTGCGGCAATGAACCTCCCTCAGCGAGCCCAATTCCGGAACGCACGTTTCTCGTCGAAACCACCGAGGCACGCACCAAGGACATCCGTGTCACCATCAATGCCGTCGGCACCGTAGAAGCGAGCGAAGAAGCGCGGATCCAACCGCAAGTCGACGCGGTGATTGCAGAAATCCTCTTCGAGGAAGGTGCCGTCATCCCCAGCGGCGCAATGCTCGTGCGGCTGGATGATCGCAAGGCTCAGGCGAAGCGCGCATTGGCGCTGGCAGCGCTCGACAGTGCGAAGGCCAAGCTAAAACTGCGCGCGCAGCGACTAGATCGTCACAAGGCGCTGATCGCCGAGAAACTCATCTCCGACGAGGAGTTCGAGTCGATCGAAGCAGAGTATCAGGAAGCCGAAGCGGGCGTTCGCGAGGGTGCCGCCGCGCTCACACTCGCCGAGCGCGAGCTGGATGAATACCACCTCCGCGCACCGTTCAGCGGAACGGTCGGCGAACGCATCGTCGACGTCGGCAACTACGTCACCAGTGGAACAACGCTTACAGTTGTCATCGCAACCGACCCGATCGAAGTCTCGTTTCGTGCACCCGATCGTTACGCGGAAGAGATCCGAACGGGCACCGAAGTAACGATTGCTCGGAGCGGTAGCGGAATGACAATCGACGGGATCATCGATTTCGTCGACCCCCGCGTAGACGCGAGCACGAGGATGCTGTCTCTGCGTGCGTCGGTCGACAACCCAGACAATCGCTTGCTGCACGGACAGTTCGTGCAGGTATCCATACTGGTCGCCGAACGAGCGAACCAAGTCATCATTCCGGAGGAGGCGATCCTCAGCGCTTCCGGCAACAATTGGGCATTTGTGGTCAAGGACGGTATTGCCGAGCGCCGCGAGATAACGCTCGGAGAACGGCACCCGCCGACGGTGGAAATCCTCGAAGGAATCGAAGCGGGCAACACGATCGTCGTGGGCGGACAGCACCGACTTCGTGACGGTGTAAGCGTCAAGCCGGTTGAGCCGATCAAATCCCCCGAGGGCGACTGAGCCTTGTTCCTACCCGAAGTCTGCATCCGCCGCCCCGTACTGGCCACCGTGATGTCGGTCGGCCTCATCCTGTTCGGCATCGTCGGATACTCGCGTCTCGCCGTTCGCGAGATCCCGGACATCGAACTTCCAACAGTCTCGATCGTCACGGTCATGCCGGGCGCAAGTCCTGAAGTCGTCGAGACCGAAGTTACTGAAATACTCGAAGAAGAGCTCAACGGTGTCGACGGCGTCGACATCATGGAATCGTCGTCGCACGAAGAAGTCAGCCGTATTCGCATCACCTTCGACCTCGACAGAAACATCGATGCCGCCGCGCAAGACGTACGGGATCGCGTAGCGCGCGCGGCACGGCGGTTGCCGGAAGATGCGGAAGATCCAAGCGTCACGAAGCTCGACATCAACGCGCAAGCCATCATGTGGATTGCGCTGTTCTCGAACACACGCAGCGTATTCGATCTGATCAACGTATCCACGAACATGATAGTGCCGCGCCTGGAAACAGTACCCGGTGTCGGGCGGGTACAATCTGGCGGATCTAATTCTCTAGCGATGCGGGTCGAGCTCGAGCAAGAGTTGCTCGCCGCCCACGGAGTAACGATCACCGACGTCGTACGCGCACTACAAACGCAAAACGTCGAAGTGCCGGGCGGACGCGTCGAAGGGAAGTGGCGCGAGTTCGTCGTCAAGACCCAAGGAGAGTTCGACAGTCCGGAAGGTTTCTCCGGCCTCATCGTCGCCTTCCGTAACGACTCGCCGGTCCGCTTGGGTGACGTCGCGACCGTCAGACACGGATTCTCGAACGAGCGCACAACCGCGAACTTCAACGGCGTGCGCACCATCGGCATGGGCATCATCAAGATCACCGACGCGAACACGCTCGATGTCGCCAACGGCGTAAAAGCGACGCTCGCCGAGGTCCAGCGCCAGTTGCCCCCCGGCTATACGCTTCAGATCGCCTTCGATCAGTCGACGTTCATCGAGCAGTCGATCCGCGAAGTACAGCAGTCGCTTCTGCTCGCAGGCATCCTGGTCGTCATCGTGATCTTCGTGTTTCTCCAAAGCGCGCGATCAACGCTCATCCCCAGCGTGACGATACCGGTGGCCATCATCTCGACCTTTGGGGTGATCTACTTCCTTGGATTCACAATAAACAACCTCGTATTGATGGCGCTCACGCTGGTGGTGGGCGTCGTCGTAGACGACGCCATCATCGTGCTCGAGAATATCTATCGCCACATGGAGGAAGGCGCACCGCGACGCGAGGCCGCGTTCGAAGCCAGCAGTGAGATCGCTTTCGCGGTGGTATCGACAACGCTGACCCTTGTAGCGGTGTTCGTGCCAATCGCGTTCCTCGGCGGCATGACCGGCCGGTTCTTCTACGAATTCGGCATCTCGGTCATCGTCGCGGTGAGCGTCTCGAGTTTCGTGGCGCTTACCTTGACACCCATGCTCTGCTCACGCTTTCTCTCTTTAGGGACGACGGCCGAGCGCAATCATGTTTTCGGCCGAGTGGCACGCTCGTTCGACACCGGACTGGCGTGGACGGCACAAGCATACTCACGACTCCTCGCGCAGGCGCTCGACCATCGAGGGGCGATGGTCATGGTGCTTGCGGCCGCAGTCGTCGCAAGCGTCGTCCTGTTCCAAAACGTCGGTAAGGAGTTTCTTCCACAGGACGACCGCGGCTACTTCAACGTCGCCGTGAGCACTCCCGAAGGCTCGACCCTCGCCTACCAGTATCGCTATCAGACACAGGTCGAACACCTGCTCGACGATACCGACGAAATCATCTCGTACTTCTCCATCGTCGCCGCCGGTCGCGGCGGCCCAGGCAGCGTGAATTCGGGCTTCATGTTCGTGCGCATGTCGCCCAAAGAACAGCGAGCGAGATGGGCACCGGAAATTCTCTCCGACCTTCGTCGCAGCTCAAGTCAACTGGCAGGCGCCGACGTCTACTTCTTCCAGTTCGATCCAATTCGAAGCCGTACATCGGACCGTCGTCAGCCGGTGGCATTCGTGTTGGAGCATTCGGATCTAGGCGCACTGGCCACACAATCAGAGCGACTGCGTCAAACACTGGCTGGGATCGACGGATTCGTCGACATCGACACCAACCTCGAACTCAACAAGCCGCAACTCAATGTAACGATTCAACGCGAGAAGGCACGGTCGCTGGGAATTTCGGTGGCCGACGTCGCCGATACGCTGAAGGTCCTTCTCGGAGGCGATCGCGTCTCGAGTTACAAGCGCGGCAACGAGCGCTACGACGTCATGGCCCAACTGCAGGCAGGAGATCGCTTCACACCGCGCGATCTGAGCGAGATCTACGTACGAACCAACGGCGATGAGCTGGTCCCGTTAAACCATCTGGTCGAGGTCAACGAATCGGTGGGGCCCAGTGTGGTCAACCATTACAACCGCCGCCGATCCGTCATCCTGAGCGCATCGTTGGAGGACCTGGATCTCGGCGAAGCGATCACAAAACTACAGGACCTCTCGCTCAAGGTACTGCCGGAAGGATTCACCACGAGCCTTGCCGGTATGTCTCGCGAACACATGCGCAGCAGCCAGGGACTCGGTGGAACATTTCTTCTCGCGCTCTTCGCGATCTATCTCGTTCTCGCCGCACAGTTCGAGAGTTTCGTGCACCCTTTCACGATCATGCTGGCGCTGCCTCTGGCCGCATTCGGCGCGCTGGCGGGACTCAGCCTGTTCGGTATGACGCTGTCGGTGTACAGCTACATCGGCCTCATCATGCTGATGGGTCTCGTCACGAAGAACTCCATCCTGCTGGTCGACTACATCAATATTTTGCGTGAGCGTGGCATCGAAACACGCGAGGCGATCGTGACCGCCGGACGGACGCGCCTGCGACCGATTCTGATGACCGCGGTATCGACGGTATTCGGGATTTTACCGATCGCGCTGGCGCTCGGTGCCGGGTCAGAGGGACGCCGTCCGCTCGGCATCGTGGTAATCACCGGCATGGTGACGTCCACACTATTAACGCTAGTGGTCGTACCAGTCGTCTACAGCATGATCGATGACGCCGGCAAGAAACTCACGCAGCGCAGAAGCACGGCCCCCGCGGTGGCGGATTCCGTAAGCGAAAACTGAAGCCGAGCGCCCATCCCATCGTCTGGGCGCTCGGCAAGTCTTTCCGCAGGGGTCGAAGCGTGCTTAGTCGCCGAGTACGGTTTCTTTGAACGACTTCGCGACCGTGAAGGCGGCCTTCGTACGCGCCGGAATCTGAATCTCTTCGCCGGTCTGCGGGTTACGGCCGATGCGCGCTTTGGTCTCGCGCTTCTTGAACGTACCGAGGCCCGGAATCTTCACGGGATCTCCACCCTTGACGGATGTTACAACTATCTCGACGAGTGCCTCCAGCACCCCATTGGCCTGCTGCTTCGTCAGATCCGCCTTCTCGGCCAACTTCTCCACTAACTGCGTCTTGGTCATTTCATCCTCCGCCAGGCGGCTTTTTTGTAATGGTTAGGGACCCGTGGCCTGCTGTCAAGCAAGTTGGCGGGCCGCGGCGCACAATATCGCACATCCGTACGACGCTAGCTAAACGCCTCCACCAGCTCGATGAGGTCATTGTCGCGTAGACACGCGAAAATATGTCCCTTCACCTCTTCGACACTGTCGAGTCGCAATAGTTCTTCGGCAACACGTTTGGCATCCTCCATTTTGATGCTGCGGATCAACTTCTTGATCACGGGAATATACATAGAGCCCATGCTGAGTTCGTCGATACCAACACCGACGAGAAAAATCGTGCACAAGGGGTTGCCTGCCATCTCGCCGCACATGGCTACGGTTCTACCGCATTCGCGCGCAGCGTCGACGACCAACTTGATCGACTGCAGTACCGAAGGGTGTAACGGCTCGTACATCGGCGCCACGCGACGGTTGTCGCGATCGACGGCCAGCGTGTACTGAATCAGATCGTTCGTACCGATCGAGACGAAGTCGACCTCTCGCATGATCGTCCGTGCGCGCAAGACGGCAGCCGGAACTTCGATCATCGCGCCTAACTCAACCCCCGGAGGCGGTCGCACGCCGGTAGCGGCCAAGTCGGCAACACACTCCGCGTAGATTTCCTTCACGCGACGGATTTCTTCGACGCTCGTGATCATCGGGAACATGATGCGCAGCGGCGCTTCGCCGGCGGCACGCAGAATAGCGCGCAGCTGTTCTTGAAAGACGCTCTCTTCGGTTAGCGAAATTCGGATCGAACGCCAGCCCAGAAAGGGGTTCTGTTCACGCTCGCGTCTCACATAGTTCGGATACTTGTCGGCCCCGATGTCCAGAGTACGGATGGTTACCGGGCGGTCGCCCATACGATCGATTAGCGAGTAGTAGAGCGCGACCTGCTCGTCTTCGCTTGGAAAGTCGCGATACGACATGAATGGGAGCTCGGTACGAAACAGACCAACCCCTTCTGCGCCGTGGAGATCCGCGTACTCGATGTCGCCCAGAAGACCGATGTTCGCGAATAACGATACGCGATAGCCGTCGAGCGTCTCCGCCGGAAGATCGGTGATGTCCTCGAGATCGCGCTGGAAATTGCGAAACTGCTCACCGATACGCTGGTACTCTTCGACCACATCGGCGCTCGGCCGCAGGTACACGGTTCCCGTATTCCCGTCGACTATGAGATCGTCGCCCTCTCGGCAGGCGTGAATCAGTCCTTCGGCACCGACAACCGTAGGAATCTCTAATGATTTCGCTAAGATAGCAGCGTGCGACGTCTCGCCGCCGGCACCGGTCACGATCGCGCGCAGATGTGAATGCTCGACGACCGCAAGGTCGGAGAGCGTAAGTTCGCCGGCGACCAGAACCGCATCTTCGTCCACATCGGGGACCTGATGCGCAACGCCGAGCAAATGGCCCAGGATGCGTTGGCCTGCATCGCGTACGTCCACGGCGCGTTCACGCATGTAGCGATCGGGGAGCTTCTCGAAGCGATTGACGTACTCGGCAACCACCGCACGCAGTGCCGATTCGGCCGCCAGTCCGGTTTCGATTTCCTCCCTGACGCGTCCAGCGAACGATACGTCTTCGATCACCATGCGTAGCGCTTCGTAGATTGCGCCGCCCACTTCGGGCACCAACTCGCGCATGCGCTTGCGAGCCTGTTCCACCTCGTTGGCGCTGAGGACGAGCGCCGCTTCGAACCGGGCAATGTCGGCCTCTGGATCGTCGCACTGGTGAATGGCAACCGCGTCGAGATCGGCCGGAGGGACCACGACATGGGCATGCCCGATTCCAATACCCGGAGACACGCCCTGGCCGGTCAGACGCACCACTTCGTCGACGGGTCCTTCCATTTCGGTCGCGCGACTTGATGCTTCGTACGCTTCGAGTCGACGAATCGCGCGCACCATGTTTCGCCGGTAGACCTCTCGCTCGGCCTCCTCTCGCTGCAGCCGCATCGTGAGATCGGCATTCACCATGACGGCGCGAACATGACCGGCGACCGCCTTGAGCGCCGTGATCTCGTCTTCAACGAATCGGCGTCGACGCCGTGCTTGGAGCACGAGCACGCCGAGGATCGCTTCGCCCTCGCCCACCGGCACACCAAGGAAGGCGTGGTACTTCTCTTCGACCAGCTCCGGGAAAAACTTGAAGCGCTTATGCTGCAGCGCGTCTTCGACATTGACCGGCGCACGCTCTTCGACAACGAGGCCGACCAAGCCCTCGCTGCAGTTCATTGTAATGCGACCAATCGAGCGGGCTGGCAGTCCTGCGGTGGCGGCGAGGCTCAGAACGTTGGCTTCGGGATCGAGGTTGTAGAGAGAGCAAACCTCGCAATCCATGGCGACGGCAACGAGCCGTACGACGCCTTCGAGGGCCTCCTGGTGGTCCTCGGTGCGCCCCAGTAAAACCGTAATATCTTCAAGCAGTTGGAGCGGGCGAGAGCCCTCTCCAGCGGTTCTAGTAACGGCCTTTCGTTTGTCAAACGAGATCGGTCTACCCCCGCGAAGCGGGCCTCATACTAGCACCTCGGCGCGGTTGCTCAACGAGCGGCTCTCGGCCGCGGTGCCCGCAATCTGCCGCCGGTCGGCGCGTCCACGGCCGAGCGTATGAGCACGCGTACGTGGCGCTTGGCCCCGGCGGCAGCGCTCGCGAGCGAGAAGCCCCGGGCCATCAGCGCGGCCACAGCCGACGCGTACGCGCAGCCGGTCCCGTGCATGGGGCCGCCACCGATGCGTGCACCGGAAAGCACGCGCATTCGACGACCGTCCCAGACGACGTCGAGGGCGTCCCCCTCGAGGTGGCCGCCCTTGACGATCGCCGTCCGGGCGCCCAACGCGACAAGCGCACGCGCAGCCGTTTGCATCTCAGCAAGTGTGCGCACCCGACGACCGGTCAGCACCGCCGCTTCACGAAGGTTTGCAGTAACACAGGTGGCCAACGGAAATAGGTCTCGGACGAGCCGTTTGCCCACCCCGGGCGCTCCCAGAGCCCGGCCTTTGGTCGGGCGCATGACGGGATCGAGAACGACGGCGACTTCGTAGAGATCGAGCACACGGGCGACGGTCGTAGCGGCTGCAGCCGTGGGGAGCATGCCGATTTTCACTACGTCGACAGCCGTCGAATCAAGAACCGCGTAGAGCTGATCGCGGACGAGGGCCGTAGAGACGGGCTGTACGGTCGAAACCCGTCGGGCGGTCTGAACGGTTACCGCCGTAACCACGGCGGTCGGTTGCACGCCGAAGGATTCAATAGTGCGGATATCCGCCGCAATGCCTGCACCAGCCGTGGGGTCGGAGCCGCCGACGGCGAGCACCGTGCGCAGGCTGCGCACACCTCTCGGCCGGCTCACGCGACCTCGTCTACCGCTCGCCCTAAGGCGCGACTGACGGTCTCGACCTGCTGGTCGGTTAGCGACGGATAGATCGGCAATGACAATACGCTAGCCGAGGCTCGATCGGCATTAGGGAACGCATCGGCCGCGTAGCCTAGATGCGCGAAGCAGGGCTGGCGGTGCAACGGAACGGGGTAGAATACGCGCGCATCAACACCGGCCTCGGCCATTCGCAGCTGGACTTCGTCACGGGCTCGGGCCGGGCGCACAGTGAACTGGTGGTAGACCTGGCCTTCGTCGGCAGGAGGCAACGAGAGTCGGCCGTCGTCGACCAAAGGCGCGAGCAAACGTCGGTAGGACGCAGCGATCGCCCTGCGGCGGTCCGTCCACGCGGCCAGGTAGGGGAGCTTGGCATTGAGATAGGCCGCTTGGACCTCTCCCATGCGCGCGTTCAGCCCGACCTGCGCGTGCAGATAGTCGCCGGCAGACGCCCCGTGGGTGCGCAACTCGCCGAGCGTCGCGGCAAGCGCAGCGTCGTCGGTTGTGAGCGCCCCAGCGTCACCGGCCGCACCCAAGTTTTTGGTCGGATAGAACGAAAAGCATGCCAGCCGGCCGAGCGTGCCAACGCGCCCCCGCTCGTTGTGAGCCGCAAGCGCCTGCGCTGCGTCTTCGACGATGACCGGCGGCCGTTCCAGGCCCGCTATACCCGACAGCACCCGGCTGAGCCCGGCGACGTCGGCAGGCAACCCATAAAGATGGACCGGGATAATAGCTTTGATGCGTGCGCCCGAGCGGCGCTCAACCAAACGGCCGTCGCTAACTTCAAGTGTGTTGCCTATCGCTTGGGCAAGCTGCTCGGGGCCCAGATTCAGGGTCTCTGGGGCAATATCAACGAAGCTTGGGGTGGCACCCGCCATCGAGACCGCGCCTGCGGTGGCGAAGAACGTAAACGTAGGAACCACAACCGCGTCGCCGGCACCGACACCCAGCGCTTTGAGCGCGAGCAGCAATGCGTCGCTGCCCGATGAGCAGGCCACCGCGTGTTTGGCGCCGGTGAGTTCGGACAGCGTCTTTTCGAGCTCTTCGGCCTCGGGCCCGAGAACGAAGTGCTGCGAATCCAGTACGCGCGCGATCCGCGCCATTGCGTCCTTGCGCACGACGGCGTGATCGTGGTCGAGGCGGAGAAAACGTACGCGCTCCTCGCCTGAGAGTGCCCCGTCAGCCATCTAATTCGATTCCGGCCTCGGTCACCATGCGCGACATCGACTCGCCCGCTGCCGCGTGAAGCGTGCAAATCGCCTGCCCATCTAGCGGTGTTGGCTCTCGGTTGACTATCACCAACGGTGCTCCCGAACGCACCGCCATCTCAGGTACTGCGGCGGCAGGATGAACTACCAGAGACGAGCCGATGACAATCATCAGATCTGATTCGCTCGCCGCGTGGAACGCATCGGCGGTCTCCTTCTCCGGCATCGCCTGACCGAAAGAGACGGTCGCCGGTTTCAGCCGTCCCGAACAGGCATCGCACGAGGGAGCCAGCTCGCCCGCGAGAATACGCTCATGAATCTCCGCGCGGTCGTGCTCCTCGCCGCAGTCGATACATTTCGCGCGCATGGCGCTGCCGTGGATCTCGATGGTCGCCTCGTCACTGCTGCCCGCGCGCTGATGCAATCCATCGACGTTTTGCGTGACAAGACGCAGCAACTTGCCCGCCTTTTCGATAGCCGCGACCGCCTTATGGGCGGCATTCGGCTGCGCATCGCGCATGACGGGGTAAGACTGGGTCGCGATATCCCAATAGACCTTGCGGGTGTCGGCACTCGCACAGAACCGATCGAAGGTCAGTTCGCTGGGATCGTAACGATCCCAAAGGCCGCCCGGTGAGCGAAAATCGGGAATTCCGGACTCGGTAGAAATGCCCGCGCCGGTCAAAACGACGACCCGCTCCGCGCGTCGCAACAGCCCGGCGGCTTGGCGACAAGGGTCATCGGTGGACATGCGCGAACCCTACACAGTGCGTTCCAACCAGCCAAGCAGCCGGCCGCGCCTGCGGCGGCTGTTGGTCGTCTCATTGACCACCCGAGCCAGGGTCGATAGGGTTCAGTATTGGGTTCTAGCGCCATGAAACGGCTGCGTTGGTTGTTGGTATTAGGGGTTCTGACTCTTGGAGTCGGTGCTGGGGCGGTCGCGTTCACGGTGTACGATCAGTACTGGCGCTCGCTGCCCCCTATCAGCAATCTTCTCACCTACGATCCGCCCGTCGCCACGCGGGTATACACCGACAACGGACAGCTCTCGGGCGAGTTCTTCTTCGAGAAGCGCTACCTCACACCCATCGACAAGATTCCGCCCGTCGTTCGCGATGCGTTCGTTGCAGCGGAGGATTCGGAATTCTACGAGCACCCGGGGATCGACATACGCGGCATCGTGCGCGCGTTCATGGCCAACGTCCAAGCGGGCACCGTGGTACAGGGTGGCAGCACGATCACGCAGCAGGTGGTCAAACAACTGTTGCTCACCCCCGAGAGGAGCTATCGACGCAAGCTCCGCGAGATCATGCTGTCGGTGAAGCTCGAACGTGAGCTCAGCAAAGACCAGATCCTCTACCTCTACCTAAACCAGATCTATCTCGGCGACGGCAACTACGGCGTCGGCGCCGCCGCACGCGCATATTTCGGAAAAACGGCGGCCGAACTCGAACTCGCAGAAGCAGCATTGCTCGCCGGTCTCCCGAAAGCCCCGAGCCGCTACTCCCCCACACGCAATCCCGAAGGCGCACTCACCCGACAGCACTACGTGCTGCGGCGTATGCTCGAAGAGGGCTTCGTAACCACCGGCGCCTATCGCGGGGCAATCCGCTCGGGCCTCAACGTGCTGGCCAAGACACGAAGCCGCGCAAAGGTGGGCAGCTGCTACACCGAATACGTCCGGCGCTATCTCGTCGATCGATTCGGCGAACGCGCCACTTACTACAAAGGCTTCCGTGTCCACACCGGCATGAACCTCAAGATGCAGACCTACGCCGAAGCCGCCGTTCGCCGCGGAATAGAAAGTCTGGATCTCGAGCTTGGTTACCTCGGCCCGATCGATCACCTGACCCCGGCAGAGATGAAAGAGCGCTTGGCGGCGCAGACCGACCGCGACGATCTGCTCGACATGGAGCAGGGGATCGCCTACGACGCGCTCGTCACGAACATCGATGACGACACCATCACCGTCACGCTGGGCCCGCACTCTTCTGAAGTCGACATCAACACTCTGAAGTGGCACGAGGAAGTCGACAGAGCGGACCGCCAGTTCACTCTGGGTGACGTCGTCGAGACGACACCGGTAATCGACAAAGACGGCCAAACGTTGTTGGCGCTCACCCAGACACCCCAGGTCGAAGCGGCGCTGCTGGCTATCGACGCACCAACGGGCCACGTCAAAGCCATGGTCGGCGGCTACGATTTCGCACGCAGTCAATTCAACCGGGCTACCCAGGCGTATCGTCAGCCGGGATCCGCCTTCAAACCGCTCGTGTACGCCGCGGCGCTCGACAACGGCTACACGCCGGCAAGCGTCCTGCTCGACGCGCCGATCCAGTTCGTCGACAACGACAAGATCTGGCGGCCGCAGAACTACAGTCGTAAGTTCTTCGGTCCGACGACCTTGCGTCGTGCACTCGAGAAGTCACGCAACGTCGTCACCGTGCGTGTCGTACAGGATCTCGGCGTAGGCACCGTATCGGATTACGTTTCTCGTTTCGGTTTCAGCCGTAAGATCGGTCGCAATCTCTCGGTCGGACTGGGGACGTCAGAAGTGACACTGCTCGAACTCACGTCATCGTACTCGGTATTCGCCAATGCCGGTCGAAAGGTCGAGCCGATGTTCATCACGCGTATCGAGGACGCGGCCGGCAACTTGCTCGATGAGTTCAACGGCAACCGCGCCGAGATCATGCCCGCACAGACCGCCTACCTGATCACCAGCATGCTAGAAGGCGTCGTTCAGAACGGCACCGGCCGCAACGTAAAGAGCCTCAAGCGCCCCACGGCCGGCAAGACCGGCACCACCAATGATCAACACGATGCGTGGTTCATGGGCTACACGCCCGATGTACTGGCCGGCGTATGGGTAGGTTACGACGACCACCGAACGCTAGGCGCGTCAGGCACGGGTGGAAAAGTTGCTGCGCCGGTTTGGCTCGACTTCATGAAGCAGGCAACCGCCGGTACCTCGGTCTCCGATTTTGTAATGCCGAACGGCATCCTCTGCGTGCACGTAGATCCGCAAACCGGGCTTAGGGCGCGCCAAGATAACGTCGATGCCTATCTCGAGTGTTTCCGCCGCGGCAGCGAACCGCGAACGTTCACACCGCTGTGGAAGTACGACCCCGAGTTGGGCACCGAGACCTTGGTTACCGACGAAACGGCAGATCCCGTCAACGTGCAGGACCACTTGCCGCTCGCGCCCCCGATCGGGCGTCACATATTCCAGTAGCCCGCTAGCGCGCGAGAAGACGCTTCGCCCCAAGCAGTGAGTTCGCCTTCCTCGGCCGTAAAAGGCTCCGGTTCGGCGAGGGCGTCGAGCACATGCGCAACGGAATCCTTGAGCGCGTCGAGGCTATAGCCACCCTCCAACACCATCATCAGACGCCCGTCGGCGTGCTCGTCCGCAAGCTCGACCAACGCGTGGGTCATGCGCGTGTACGCATCGGAACTCAGTCGCATCGATGCGAGAGGATCCGCTACGTGCGCATCAAAGCCGGCGGACACGAGCACGAACTCAGGTTCGAACTGTCGCGCGACAGGTAAAATGAGATCGCGAAAGGCGGCGACGTACTCAGCATCGCCCGATCCGGCGGACATAGGAACATTCACCGTCATGCCGGAAGCCGAACCGACGCCGATCTCCTCGGGACCGCCGGTACCCGGGTAGAAAGGATACTGATGCAACGAAACATACATAATCGACTCGTCGTCGTAGAAGGAATGCTGCGTGCCGTTGCCGTGGTGAACGTCCCAGTCGAGCACCAGCACACGATCCAAACCGCGGTTCTCTCTGAGATGGCGGGCCACGATCGCCACGTTGTTGAACAAGCAGAATCCCATCGCTCGATCGTACTCGGCATGGTGACCGGGCGGGCGCAGCGCGGCGAAACCGCTGTCCACGCTTCGATCATAGACGGCATCGGCCAGGGCCACGGCTCCTCCTGCAGCGAGACGGGCGGCCTGGTAAGACCCCGCAGAGGCGGCGGTGTCGCCGTCAAAGCGGGTATAGGGCTTGCCATCGCTGGCCGCGACGGTCGACAGGTGTTCGGGGGTATGAATGAGGCCGACCTCTTCCTCAACCGCCTCGCGCGCGCCAACGCGCGGCAATCCGCGATAGCGCTCGGTTTCGAATAGTTCTTCGAGCACCTCGAGGCGCTGCGGACACTCGGGGTGCCCGTGGCCGGGGTCGTGATTGCGAAACCGAGGATCGGTTACCAGAGCGATCGTGCGCATGGGCGACTCATACCCCTCGCGCCTGGGAATGAGCAAGTGCTTGCGGTTGACAGCCCGCGGTCGTGTCCCTAGCGTGTGACCTCGTTTCGTATCGCAGCGCACCTGCGATTCGGCGTAGAATCGTTACGACCATGTTTGGCATCGGCCCCACCGAACTCATCGTCATCCTGATCATCGCTCTGCTGGTGATCGGGCCGAAAAAGCTGCCCGAACTTGCCCGAACCCTCGGGCGCGGCATGGCGGAGTTCCGCCGTGCGACCTCAGACATCACCGAAGAACTCGACAACGCTCGGGTCATGTTCGAGGACGAGGCCAAACAGGCCGCAAAGAAGACCAAGGTCGATGCTGCGCGCGAAGCCGCCAAGCGCGCCCAGCGGGCCGCATCCGACGACGACGACGACGACGACGACGACGATGATGATGGTCCCGCGCGTCGCAACGAAGCGGACGAATCCGACTGATGGCCGACCTCGAGCTTCCGCTTACCGGTCATCTTCAAGAGTTGCGGGCGCGGTTGATACGCGCACTCATCGCGCTGATCATCGCGTTCGCGATCTGCTACCCACAGGCTGAAACGCTCTTCGATTTCCTTACTGCGCCGCTAATCGACGCCGCCAACAACAGCCCGGAAGGCGCCCGACTCATCGGTACCGGCGTCGCAGAAGCGTTCTTTACACGGCTCAAGGTTTCATTCATCGCGGCACTGTTCTTGGCGCTGCCGGTCATCCTCTACGAGATCTGGATCTTCATTCTGCCGGGTCTTCGTAAGCGGGAAGCACGCTACGGGCTGGGATTCGTGATCGTCGGCTCATTTTTCTTCATCGCCGGATCAGCGTTCTGCTACGCCATCGTCTTCGACTTCGGATTTCCGTTCTTTCTCACCGAGTACCAGAAGATCGGCATCGAGCCGACGATTCGCATCTCAGAATACCTGTCGTTCACGTCGCGAATGCTGTTGGCATTCGGAATCACGTTCGAGTTGCCTGTTGCGACGTTTTTTCTCGCCCGCGTCGGTCTGGTCACGCACCATACGCTGATCAATTCGGCGCGCTACGCGATCCTTGTGACGTTCATTCTCGCAGCGGTTCTAACACCGCCCGATGTTGTCTCGCAGGTACTCATGGCCGGACCGTTGATGATTCTGTACGGCGTCAGCATCGGTGTCGCCTATGTTTTCGCCGTGCCGAGCACGAGAAGTAAGGACCAAGAGTCCAAGGAAGACTAAGCGAGGTCGCTGCGCAATTTCTCGCGCAGCTTTTCACCGACGTCCTCGACGCGCAGCCCCACCTCATCTTCGAAGAGCGCCACGAGTCGTGCGGCGACGTCTAGAAAATCGGGCACCAGCAGCAATACCAGCAGGGCGCGGTCGTCGGTGTGAAAGCGACGCTCGGTACGCGCCACACCGACGCCTTCGTACGATTCCAAGAGGACTTTGATGTACGCGAGATGACGCCGCGGCGCCGATACGAAGAGCGCACAGAGACCGAGCCGATCATCGACCTCGAAATGGGCGGGCAAGCCGTCCACGCCGCTCATCAGTGGAACATCCCACTGACATCGAAGTAGATGCGGCTTCGTTCCTCGCAGAAACGGCACTCCAGTCTGACAACACGCAGGCGCTTGTCGCCGTGCGCTTTCGACGATTCCCCTTTGTTGTCGAATCGCCCGCCGCACGGACAGCGCCGTCGCACCACCTCTCGTTCAATTTCATCGAAGTCCGCCACGGGCATGGCGGTGTCGGGCTGCATCGCCGGCAGCGCTAGCAACTTGCCGCGCAGCCGTCTTCTGCGCCACCAACGCCGGCCGGTCACGCCGAGCGCCACGGCGAGCGCGAGCCCAATGAGAAGTCCGCTCACCAGCGGTTAAACTGCTCACGCAGCGTCGGCATGTCGAGCACGAGTTCTGACCGAGATTCGGTCGCGACGAACGTCGATACGTTCTCGCCGCGGTCGGCATTTCGAACCGCCTCGACGAACCTCTCATCCACCGTGATCTCGGTCGCAGACGGCCCCCCTCGGAGCTTCACGGGTATACGAAATCGCCCATCAGATCCGCAAAGCCCCATCAATCGAGGAACGCGTCGTACGAGTTCATCGGTAAGCTGTAAACTGAGAGCAGCGACACCCCATCCCGCGAACGTGTGATCCGATTCGATGAGCCCTTCCGCTTTGATTTCTGCGTGCGCCAGGACGATGTCGATCGAACGGAGAGCCAATCCGTCGTCGCGCGTCTGATAGTCCATCTCTATACGCTCGTAGCCGGGCATCTCGGGCGCAAGCGTACGCGGATATGCCGCCACAAGATCCGCATCGATAAGCGCGCCCACCCCCGCATCGCGCGCGACCGTCGTAAGGATCGCATGGACGATACCCACCGAACCGACCTCGCCGTCATAGAACCCGACGCGCCCAAGCGACCATGGTCGCTGCGCGTCGAAACCGCCCTGCGCGATACCGTCCATCCCGCCTGTAATCTCGAGCCCAAGCTCGGGAAACAAATCTTCAACGAAGACGTTCGCCTCCGCCCCATCGACCATTCCGCCTATTGTGATGCCTTCGTTTTCCTTGGGCTCATACGTGATCGCGGAGTTCGACTTTCCATCCCAGACAGCCAGATCCAACGCAGTTATGGTGAGCTTGTCACGAAACCAGCGGCTCCCGATCGCAGGATCGACCAGCTCGAGGGACCCGATGCGCAGTTCGTCGGTGCTCGTGGAGATAGAGAACACCGCATTCGACGCGAGCAAGGAGCCGCGGAACGTCATCGCGTCGGACGCGACTTCGTAGCCGGGATACGGAGCGAATCGCGTACTTTCCGCAGACGCTTCGTAGTTGAGCAACGGCTCTAGTTCGTGCCCGCTCAGTTTGATCGACCCCGAGACAACAAGCTCTGGGTGCCACATCGAATCGATGCCGTAAGTACCCATCGCCTCGCCAATGTCCAGCTCATCTATGTGCAAACGGCCGCTGAGCTTACGCCCGATGCCTGTCATCCAGCCGCCGGCGCGCGCCGCAAGACCGACATACTGAAGGTCGCCCTTCTTGACCTGTACGCTTCGATCGTCGACCACGAACACAGCGTCGAACGAGAGTTCGTCGGTCTTACCGAACATCTCAAAATCTATTGATCCCTGCGCCGCGATCTCGAGCGGAGTGGCCGGTGCAGCTTCAGTCGTTACATCGCCGACCACACCTGAGACAGCCAGCTCGGCATCGAGCTGCCCCGCGAGCGGTAGTTCTTCGAGCAGCGGAAACAGAGCCTGGATCGCATCGGCCTCGGCCCGAGAGATCTCGATGGGCCCCTCCACGCGATATGCGCTGCCGGAGCCTGCACCCGGTTCGATTTCGAGCGAAAACGTCATCAAAGATGCGTCGCCGAACGGTCGCCCCGTGCCAACGATGTCGATCGTACTTTCGTCGCGGCGACCACTGACTACGACATCGAGATCGAGATCGACCACATCGACTTTCAAGGGCTGCGGCCGACCGCCGTCGAAATAGTGCAGGCTCGAATCCGTAAACGCGATTGGGAAACGCAGCGCCGTAAGCTCTGCGGCTGCGTCGTCGGGCAAGAACGTTTCAAATGTTGATTTGCCGAGCGGGCGCCGCACATGAAGGACGGCGTCAACCGCTTCGACGGAATCGACGACCACGCTGCCAACCAATAGAGGGAAAAACTTCGGATGGACCCGCACACGCGGGATGTAGAGAATCGGTTCGCCCTTTTCGCCGCGGTGGCCGGCGCTCACAACGCTGACCTCGTTGATCTCGGCGATGGGGTACGGGAACAGCGTAAGCGAAACGTCGCCGACGCTGACCTCGCCTGACATTCCGTCAGCAACGGCTTCGGCCATCGCTTCTGCTCCGCGGCTGACCGTCGCGCGCAAGGTCGAGAGCGAGAATCCGATCGCTACGGCAATAGCAACGGCTATGAACAGAATCAGCTTACGCATGAACAAGGCCCTCTACGCGCAACGGCGGCGGCGCGATTACATTGACTGGGGGTGCCTACCGGGCTACGGAAACGCGATTCTATGCACGGCCCCGAAAGGTAGCAACTATGAATTTCGAGCATATCGACATTTCTATCGACGGCCCGATCGCGACACTCACGTTGAACCGACCCGATGCGTTAAACGCGATGTCGCTCGACATGGGCCGCGAGATCGAAAGCGCCGTCGAGAAACTCAACCTGCTAAGCATCACCGACGACATCCGGGCCGTCATCGTGACGGGCAGGGGCAAGGCGTTTAGCTCCGGCGGCGACCTGAAGACGCTCGCCAAAGAGGCCGGTATTTCCGACGAAGGCGCCGATCTCGGCGGCGGGCGCGTCTTCTACGGCTCGTTCCTCTCCATTCGAAACCTCCGTATGCCGTCGATCGCAGCGATCAACGGCCACGCGATTGGCGCCGGACTCTGCTTCGCGCTCGGCTGCGACTTGAGGGTGATGCACGAACGCGCCAAGGTCGGCATGACCTTCGTCAGAATCGGCATTCACCCCGGCATGGCCGCTTCCTGGAATCTGCCCCGAATCATCGGCCCGACACGCGCCGCAGACCTTCTCTACACCGGACGGCTCATTGACGCCGCCGAAGCATTGGAGCTCGGACTGATCAACCGGGTCGGGGGTGCCGACTTCGATGAGCGCGTAGCGGAAATGGCCGAGCAGATCGCAGGCAACGGCCCAGTGTCGGTACGCGCACTGAAAGAGACGCTGCGCGGAACCATGGAACGGACGATCGAAGATGCGCTCGGCGCGGAAGCCGATGCCCAAGCGATGACCTTCAAAACCGACGACGCGAAAGAGGGAATTCGATCCGTGATGGAAAAGCGCCCTCCTGCATTCACCGGCAAATAGCCGGCGTCGCGTCGATCAGACTCAGCGCGGATCCATCTCGACGTAGTTGCTCACCAGCCATGCGCCGTCATATTGCCGAACGGTGACCACGGTGAGCTTTTCGTAGGGATCCAAACCGGGCGCGTGAATCGTCAACTCGTAGACAAGCTGTACAGCCTCATCGGTTCCGCGCTCTTCGGTCAGATCGTAGTAAATACGCGGACGTTGCGTGTCGCCTTCGATAGCAATATCGCTGGTAAGCTCGATCTCACGCAGGACTTTATCGCGCGCCACCCCGGTACAGAGTTCCTTCGACGCTTCGAGATCGATGCGAACATAGTGCGCGTCTACAAAGGCGCCGCCGACCCCCCGCGCGCTGTTCGGATCTCCCGTACAACCGAGCGCGACCAATGCGACCGCCACAGCAACGAATAGTCGTTTCATTTTTTCCCGAAGAGCTCGTCCAGCTCGCTGTTTACTGAATTGTTACCGCCGGCACTAGCGGCACCGTGCGCTCGGCCGTCAGCCGCACGAAAGAAATCGCAAAAGTTGCCCTTGTCTTTCTCGAGCACACGCTCCGCCGACGGCTCGCCGCACTCGTTGTATGCCGATGCGTCGTAGAAAGCGCAGTTCAGGCACACTCGCAGATCGGCACCACAGCCATCGCATTCGTCGCCGCGCCCAACGACCGACTCGTACTCGGCACTGCGGCGGCACGCGTGGCAGATGACGGTCACATCAGGCACGGCATACCACCCTCCCGAGCCAATCGTCGAGCGTGTCGAGCAGCGACTCGAGCGCCCCCGGTTCATCAAAGCGATGGCCCACCCCAGGAAACATAACGACGGTAACATCGCCGGCAGCAGCCGACTCAATCAAGGTTGCGTGGCTCGGCGGTACCACCTCATCGGCCTCTCCATGCATGAGCAACAATGGCTGCGTCAGGCTGCTAAGGACATCGGAAATGTCGAGTTGCTCCACATCGCGCAAAAAACTCGCCTTGAGGAAACTCGAATCGCCCCACTCGCGCCGGTCCGTGCGCCGCCACTCGGCGATGTCGGCCTCACTCAGGCGGTCAGTGAACAGCGCGGTATCGCCGACTGCAGCCATGGTTGCGACCGCATGGATCCGGCTCGGGTCTTGGGCTGCCGTCAGAAGCGCGACCGCTCCGCCGAAGCTCGAACCTACGACGACCACGGGGCCCGTCTCAAAGTCGCGCAGGAAATCGAGGGCGCCCAACGTGTCGGCGACCTCGCCGCTCATAGTAAGATCTTCGAAGTTGCCTTCGGATTCGCCCACGTAGCCGAAATCGAAGCGCAGCACGCTAAAACCCTGCGGAACAAAGCGCTCGACAATCGCCTGTTGCTTCGTCCCGGAACGTGTGGACTCCATACCATGGCACAGCAGCAAGACCGGACGGCCCGCGGTATCGTCGCGATGCAGCTCTCCGATCAGGAGGCTGCCGCTCCGGCTCGGGAATTCTATGCGTTCGGTACGGATATTCATCGATTTTTCGCTGCAGCTGTCGGCCGCGGGTCGGCCTATTGATATCATAGGGGTTCGTGAGTCAGAAGAAGACAAAGGCCGAGTCCCCTGCCACCCGAGCGCTCGCGCAGATCGAAGCGCTGATGGCCGAGCATGAGTTGACGGATGGCGAAGAGCCGCTCCGGCTGGCGCGCCGCTTCGCCACCTACCTTTCGGCGGAAGCTGGTCTCGCTGAGCGCACCCGCACAGCCTATTTGGGCGATCTGCGCCAGTTCTACGAGTTCCTGATCGAGCGGTCGGGCACGGGCAGCTTCGCACGCGAGCTTTTCAGCCCCTACGCACTGCGCGGCTTCATCGCCCATCGCCTCGACTCCTGCAGTCGCTCGACCGCATCGCGCAAGCTCGCGTCGCTCAAAACCTTCTTCGCCTGGGCGACCCGAGACGGAGACCGCCCCAATCCCGCTGAAATCGTCGACTCCCCAAAAGTCGCCCGCGCGTTGCCGACGCAACTGGGCCAGGAAGACATTGAGACCTTGCTCAGGAGCACGGCCGAGCGCGCACGCACCCTAACGACGGTTTCGAAAAAACTCTGGATGCGCAACCGCGCGCTCCTCGAATTGCTCTACTCCACGGGCATCCGAGCGTCGGAGTTGGTGGCGCTGGACTGGAAGAACGTGGATCAGAATCTCGGCGCCGTCCGCATCGAACACGGTAAAGGCGGCAAGCAGCGCGTCATTCCGGTGGGTCGCGACGCAATAGATGCCCTCGCCACCTATCGCGACGCCTGGAAGGGGCCCGTCGCCGACGAGGACGCAATCTTCCTCAACCGATCGGGCAAACGGCTCGATGTGCGCAGCGTCGGCCGCGTTCTCGAGGCTTGTATCCGTCACGCGGCTCTCCAAACGAACGCGAGCCCGCACGCGATTCGCCATTCTTTCGCTACACACCTGCTCGAAAACGGCGCCGACCTGCGGGCAATCCAAGAGATGCTCGGCCATGCCTCGATCTCAACGACGCAACGCTACACGCATCTCGATCTGCGACGCCTGAGTTCCGTCTACGACAAGGCACATCCTCGCGCCTAAAGAACCCCGCCGTGGGGCGGGGGCGGGTTTTCGAACAGGCTGCTAAAGTGCCCACGCCCGGCAGACGCCCGGAGCGCTCTGATGCTGGAAATACCGGGGCGAATGGGCAAGAACAGCTCGGTGTTCCACGCCACTACAATAATTGCGGTTTGTAAGGACGATCGCGTCGCCATGTGCGGCGACGGCCAGGTCAGCACCGGACAGACCGTGCTCAAACACAGCGCACGCAAGGTACGCCGCCTCCACGGCGGAAACGTACTCGGCGGCTTCGCTGGAGCGACCGCCGATGCGTTCACCCTTTTCGAAAAATTCGAGGGCAAGCTCGACAAATACAGCGGCAACCTGACGCGTGCGGCCGTAGAGCTGGCCAAAGACTGGCGCAGCGACCGCGTGCTGCGCCGACTCGAAGCGATGATGATCGTCGCCGATGCCAAGGCCTGCTTGCTGCTGTCGGGGTCGGGCGACGTGATCGAGCCGGACGACGGCATCATCGCGATCGGATCCGGTGGGAACTACGCGCTGGCTGCAGCGCGTGCGTTGATCAGCCACGGTGACCTCTCGGCCGGCGAGGTTGCTAGAGAAGCGATGAAGATTGCAGCGGGGATCTGCGTCTACACCAACGACCAGTTCGTACTCGAGGAACTTTAGTGAACCTGCATCCCATGACCCCGCGCGAGATCGTATCGGAACTCGATCGCTATATCGTCGGCCAAGCGGCCGCCAAGCGGGCCGTTGCGATCGCGCTGCGCAACCGTTGGCGCCGGCTCCAGGTCGCGCCCGAACTGCGCGACGAGATCGCTCCGAAGAACATCATCATGATCGGCCCTACCGGGGTGGGGAAGACCGAGATATCGCGCCGTCTTGCCAAACTCGCGCAAGCACCGTTCGTCAAGGTCGAGGCTTCGCGATTTACCGAAGTCGGCTACGTGGGCCGCGACGTCGAGTCCATCATTCGCGACCTGACCGAATTGGCCGTAAACATGGTGCGCGACGAAGAGACCGAGAAAGTTCAGGTGAAAGCGCTTGAGCAGGCCGAAGAACGCGTACTCGACTTGTTGCTGCCAGGCACCGATCGGGACCGCGCCGAGGCCGGCGGCCCCGAAACGTTGCCCGAGAACAACGACACCCGCGACAAGCTGCGAAAGCTCTTGCGCGCCGGCGAACTCGACGAACGCGAGGTTGAAATCGAGCCGGCGGGCCCACAGCCCGGCGCCACGATGTTCGAGGTGATCTCACCGCAGAATCTCGAAGAGACGGGCATCGACCTACGCGACACGATCAGCAACATGTTCGGCGGGTCGGGTCCGAGCGCGCGATCGCAAAAGACGACCGTAAAGGACGCGATCAAGCGACTCGCCGAGCAGGAAGCCCAGAACCTGATCGATATGAGCAAGGTACAGGCCGAAGCCGTCGAGCGGGTCGAACAGAACGGCATCGTATTTCTCGACGAGATCGACAAGATCTGCGGCAGAGAAGGGGCTTCGTCCGGCCCCGATGTTTCGCGCGAAGGCGTGCAACGGGACCTGCTGCCGATCGTTGAAGGGTCTACCGTCAAAACACGTCAGGGTATGGTGCGCACCGACCACATCCTGTTCATCGCGTCGGGCGCATTCAGCGGGTCGAAGCCGTCGGACTTGATCCCTGAGTTCCAAGGGAGATTCCCCATCCGCGTCGAGCTGGATGCGCTGACCAAGGAAGACTTCGTACGGATCCTCACCGAACCGCAGAACTCGCTTACGCGCCAATATACCGCGCTGCTTGGAACCGAGACCGTTGAGATCACGTTCGACAAATCGGCAATAGATGAGATCGCGTCGATCGCCAACGATGTGAACACACGCACCGAGAATATCGGTGCGCGGCGATTGCACACGATCATGGAACGCTTGCTCGAGGAGATCTCGTTCTACGCGCCGGAGCAATCCGGTACCTCGCACAAGATCGACGCCGCCCATGTACACGAGACTCTCGGGGCGATCCTCGAAGATGAGGATCTCTCACGATACATCCTCTAATGGACGACCTCATCGCAAAAGCCGAAGTGCTGCTGGAAGCGCTGCCGTTCATGCAACGCTTCGCGGGCCGCACGGTCGTCGTCAAATACGGCGGGAGCGCGATGCTCGACGAAGACCTGAAGCTCGGCTTCGCGCAGGACATCGTGCTACTGAACTCGCTCGGCCTCCATCCCGTGATCGTGCACGGAGGCGGCCCACAGATCGGCAAGGCATTGGAACGCGTCGGCATCGAAACGCGGTTCGAACGCGGAATGCGCGTCACCGATGACGAAACGATGGAAATCGTCGAGATGGTGCTCGGCGGACAGATCAACAAAAGCATCGTCGCCAACATCGAGCGCCACGGCGGCAACGCAGTCGGCATCTCGGGCAAAGACGGAAACCTGATCACGGCGTCGAAACTGCTGATCGACGGTGTCGACGTCGGCCACGTGGGGAACGTCGACAAGGTGGACTCCACTGTCATCGAACGATTACGCGAAGGCGGCTTTGTCCCCGTAATTGCACCGATCGGCGACGACACGACCGGCCACAGCTTCAACATCAACGCAGATATGGTTGCGTCGCAGATCGCGCAGGCGCTCGGCGCAGATAAGCTCATCCTTCTCACCGACGTCCCCGGCATCCTGGACAAAGACGGCGACCTGCAGTCGTTGCTTACCATTGAGGACTGCCGTCAACAGGTAGAACGCCGCGAGATCGAGGGCGGCATGGTGCCGAAGGTCGAGTGCGCCTGCGATGCACTCGAAGGCGGTGTCGGACAGGTACACATCATCGACGGCCGCGTGAGTCATGCCGTGTTGCTCGAGATCTTCACCAAGACGGGCGTCGGCACCGAAGTCACGCGTGACCTCGACGACAGTGACCAAGACGCGGCCGAGCGAAAGACCGATACAGAGACCGAATAAGTGACCACCAAATCGTCCATCATCGAAGCAACGGATCGTTGCACGACCGGCAATTACGCCCGCTTCCCGGTTGCGTTCGTACGCGGCGAGGGCACGCGTCTATTCGACGAGGAAGGCAAATCCTACCTCGATTTGTTCAGCGGATTGGCCGTGAGCTGTCTCGGCTACGGACACAAGGGCCTCGTCGACGCGATCACGCGGCAGGCATCGACGCTCATGCACACGTCGAACCTGTACTACCACCAGCCGGGGGCCGAGTTGGCCGACCGATTGGTCGCGCTGAGCTTCGCTGACCGCGTTTTCTTTTGTAACAGCGGGACCGAAGCCAACGAGGCGGCCATCAAGATGGCCCGGCGCGCGGTTCCCGATCGACACAAGATCATTGCGGTCGAAGGATCTTTCCACGGCCGCACGCTCGGCGCGTTAGCAGCAACAGGCCAACCCTCGCTTCGCGAAGGCTTCGGGCCGATGCCGGGCGGATTCGTACACGTCGCGTTCGGCGACGTCGATGCCATGATCCGCGAGATCGATGACGAGACAGCCGCCGTCATGGTGGAGCCCATCATCGGCGAAGGCGGCATTCGCGTGTATCCAGACGGCTATTTGGCGGCCGTACGCAAGGCCTGCGACCAGGCCGGCGCACTGCTCGTCATGGACGAGGTCCAAACCGGCATCGGGCGCACGGGCACGCTCTTCGCTTACGAGGGCTTGGGCGTAACACCCGACATACTCACTTCTGCGAAGGCGCTGGCGGGCGGACTGCCCATAGGTGCGGTTCTCGCGACCGAGAGCGCCGCCGCCGGCTTCGTGCCCGGTACCCATGGGTCGACTTTCGGTGCGAACCCGGTCGCCTGCGCGGCTGCACTTGCCGTGCTCGCTGCTTTCGATTCCGAAGACATTCTCGCCAATGTTCGCCGCACCGGCGCCCATCTCGCCGCTCGACTGCGCGAGTTGGCCTCGGCACGCGACGATATCGCGGAGGTGCGCGGCCGAGGGCTTATGATCGGCATGGAACTGACCCGCCCGGCGCGACCGGTGGTCGACGCCGCGCTCCGGAGCGGCGTTGTATTGAATGCCACGGCAGGCAACGTCGTCCGTTTTCTACCACCGCTTACCATCACCAGCGACGAGATCGACGAAGGCATCGCGGTCCTCGCAAAGGCGTTGGAAGAAACGGTAGAATGATCGACCCCCTGAGGTGCCGACTAACATGAAGAAAGATCTAGTCACCATCGCCGACCTGACTTCCGAGGAGATCGGCTTGCTGCTGCGCGTATCCGAGCGCCTCAAAGGTGCTGTCGAGCGGCGCGAAGAGCACCGCTGGCTGCGCGGGCGCACCATGGCGATGATCTTCGAGAAGCCGAGTCTGCGCACGCGCGTGACGTTCGAAACCGGCATGAACCAGCTCGGCGGCTCCGCGATCTACCTGGGCCCGGAAGACATCAAACTCGGCGAACGCGAGTCCGTGCCGGACATCGGCAAGAACCTTTCGCTTTGGGTCGACGTGGTCATCGCGCGCACGTTCTCCCACAAATCGATCGTCGATCTGGCCGAGAGTGCGAAAGTGCCCGTGATCAATGGACTGAGCGATCTCTACCATCCCTGTCAGGTGTTGGCCGATCTCTTTACGCTCAGAGAGCTGCGCGGCGGCCTCGACGCAATCAAGGGTTTGCACGTCGCCTTCGTCGGCGACGGCAACAACATGGTGCATTCGTGGATGATGGCCGCCGCACGCGTCGGCTTCGACTTCACGCTGGTCTGCCCCGTCGGCTATGAGCCCGACGACAATGTTGTCGATTTAGCCAAGTCCTTGAGCTCGAGCACGATTACCGTCACCCACGACATCACCGCCGGCACGAAGGGAGTCGACGTTCTCTACACCGACGTGTGGGCGAGCATGGGACAGGAAGAAGAAGCCGAGGAGCGAAAGCGCGCTTTCGCCCACTACCAGGTGAACGGCGACATCCTGGCGAATGCCGCGAAGGACGCAATAGTAATGCATTGCTTGCCTGCGCATCGCGGCGAAGAAATTTCGGCCGAAGTACTCGACGGCCCGCAGTCAGTGGTACTGCAACAGGCGGAGAACCGCCTGCATCTTCAAAAGGCACTCGTAGCTTGGTTGCTCGGCGCCAGGGAGGCTCAGAGCTGAGCAACAAACCGAAAAAGATCGTACTGGCCTACAGCGGCGGACTCGACACATCGGTCATCCTCAAATGGTTGATTGAAGAGTACGACTGCGAGGTCGTGGCATATGCTGCCGACGTCGGTCAGGGCGCAGAGCTCGACCCCGTCGATGAACGTGCACGCAAGACCGGCGCTTGCGAAGTATTCATCGAAGACCTGCGTGAGGAATTCGTCGCCGATTTCGTATTCCCGATGCTGCGAGCCGCCGCGATCTACGAGGGCACCTACCTACTCGGTACCTCGATCGCGCGCCCGGCAATCGCAAAACGACAGGTCGACGTCGCTCACAAGACGGGCAGCGATGCCGTGGCGCACGGAGCCACGGGCAAGGGCAACGACCAGGTCAGATTCGAACTCGCTTTTAGCGGTCTCGATCCGGATCTCGCCATCATCGCTCCTTGGCGTACTTGGAATCTCAACTCGCGCAAGAAACTGTATGCGTTTGCCGAGAAACACGGCATCGAGGTGCCGGGCACACCGGAGCGTGGCTACAGCATGGACGCAAACGTGCTGCACACGAGCTACGAAGGCTACGATCTAGAAGACCCCTGGGTTGAGCCTCAAAAAGACATGTTCGGTCGCACTGTTGCTCCTGAAGATGCGCCCGACACCGCCGAATACGTCGAGATCGACTACGAAGTGGGCGATCCCGTCGCGCTGAACGGCCAACGAATGTCTGCGTTCGATCTGCTCGAAGCGCTCAATCAGATCGCCGGCCGCAATGGCGTCGGTCGCGAAGACATCGTCGAAAACCGGTACGTCGGCATGAAATCGCGCGGCGTCTACGAGACTCCCGGCGGAACCGTGCTGGTGGTCGCGCACCGGGCGCTGGAAAGTCTCTGTATGGATCGCGAGGTCATGCACCTACGCGACAGCCTGATTCCGCGCTACTCCGAGATGGTCTACTACGGCTACTGGTTCGCACCCGAGCGTGAGATGCTCCAGGCGGCGGTCGACGAATCACAGAAGGTTGTCAACGGGACGGTTCGTATGAAGCTCTACAAAGGACGCGCGAGTGTCGCCGGACGTAAGTCGGATCAGTCGCTGTACCTCGCCGACCTGGCGACGTTCGAGGAAGATGAAGTCTACTCGCAGGCCGACGCGACGGGATTCATCAGACTCAATTCGCTCAGGCTCAAGATCCGCAACCTCGTTGCGAAGAAGAACGGCTAGCCGCGTGAGTAAGGTGAAGAAGGTCGGCAAAACGAACACATCGTGGGGCGGGCGTTTCAAGATACCCACCGCGAGCGGAGCGCAGGCGTTCACGGCGTCTATCGGGTTTGATATTCGGCTGTACCCGTACGACGTTCGCGTGAGCATCGCGCACGCCAAGATGCTCGCCCACACGGGCATCATCACGGCCGCGGATCGAAACAAGATCGTCAAAGGCCTGCGCGCGGTCGAAAAAGAATTGGACTCGGGCAAGTTTCAACCCGAGATCTCGGATGAAGACATCCACATGGCCATCGAGCGCCGCCTCGTCGAGCGCATCGGGGCGGTGGGCGCGAAGCTGCACGCGGCGCGATCCCGAAACGATCAGGTCATCACCGACGTCCGGCTGTTTCTAAAAGATGCCATCGCGGCCATCGACGGCTGCGTCGGCTCACTGCAAAAGGCGCTCATCGCTGTCTGCAAGAAGTACGAAACGGCCATCATGCCCGGCTATACCCATCTGCAGCGCGCGCAGCCCATATTGCTCGGCCATCACCTGCTCGCCTACCACGATATGCTCGCTCGCGATCGTGAGCGCCTCGCATCGTGTCTCGAGCGTGTAGACATCTTGCCACTCGGTGCGGGCGCAATCGCCGGCACTACGCTGCCGATCGACCGACGATTCGTCGCCAAGGAACTCGGATTCTCCCGCGTCGCAGAAAACAGCATGGATGCCGTTTCCGACCGCGATTTCATCCTAGAGTTTCTCTCCGACACGGCCATTCTGTTCGCGCATCTGAGCCGCTTGGCCGGTGAGATCACGATGTGGGCTACGGCCGAGTTCGGCTTCGTTACGCTGCACGACGCGTATTCGACCGGCAGCTCGATGATGCCGCAGAAGAAAAATCCCGACATAGCCGAGCTCGTACGCGGGAAGTCCGGGCGCGTCTACGGCAATCTGATCGCCGTGCTCACTGCCATCAAGGGCTTGCCACTCGCGTACAACAGCGACCTACAGGAAGACAAGGAGCCGCTGTTCGACAGCATCGACACCGCTACCGGTTCGCTCACGGCCCTGGCCGCGATGGTGACGTCGTTGCGGTTCAACGAGAAGGCGATGGCCGAAGCGGCGAGCGACGGTTTCCTGCTCGCGACGGATCTGGCCGAGTATCTGGTAAGCGCCGGAGAGCCTTTTCGAAAAGCACACGAGGTCGCCGGCAACATCGTTCTGCACTGCATGGAGAACAACATCACCCCGACGGACCTCAGCGCCAAGGACCTGCGCAAGTTCAATAGGAATTTCGGCGACGACATCGAACGCTTGATGACACCGCGCCAGTCGGTGGACCGACGCAAAGTCGTTGGTGCAACGGCCGGCAGCAACCTCCGCCGACGCCTGCGCAAGCTCTCAAAATGATGCACCGATCGTCAGCGGTGTGCACGGTCCTGGCGATGCTTCTGACGGCAGGCGCCTCGTGCGGAATTCGCACGGCGCCGCGACCTCCAGAAGCCACCATGCCCGAGCGCCCGACAGCGTTCTCAGCGCTGATCGAGAACGATGAGGTACGACTGCGATGGATCCGGCCCCAGCATTCGGTTGACGGTCGCGACCTCTACGATCTCGCAGGTTTTGTCATCGAGCGGAGCAACAACGACGGTGAGTTCGAGGTACTGGCAGAAGTGGCGGTCGACGATCGCAACCGTGTCCGCCCACAGAACACCTTCAAGTGGCGAGACCTCGATCCGATCGAAGGACGCCGCTTCTACCGTGTACGCGCATTCACCGAGGACGGGCAAACCGGATCGATCTCGCCGGGCACGCCGATTGTAGTCAGCGCCGAAATCGTCGAGCACGCGCGCACTGAGCGTGAAGCCGAAGCCGCTCGGGCCCTTGAAGCCGTTAGGCAATAGCTCGTGACACGAGACGCCCAGCAAATTGCCCGCGTAGCGATAGTCTTCCCCGGCCAAGGCGCGCAGAAAGCGGGCATGGCCAAGGATTTCCATGAAGCCTTCGGCGTCGCGCGCGAAACGTTCGAGGAGGCATCGGATGCAACCGGTCTCGACATGCGTACACTTTGTTTTGAAGACAAAGAACGTCTGGGGCTCACCGAGTTTGCCCAGCCCGCGATCCTCACAGCCGAAATCGCTATGCTTGTGTCGCTGCGGGCCGAGTACGGCATCGAACCGGTCGTCTACGGCGGTCACAGTCTTGGAGAGTACACGGCGTTGGTAGCCACCGGAGTCTTGCCGGTCGGCGAAGCTGCAGCGTTGGTTCGCGCGCGCGGCCGCGCGATGCAGGACTCCGTTGCGGTCGGCGCCGGCGGGATGCTCGCCGTCATAAAACCGCAGCTCGACGTTGCGAAGGTAGCCGCCTGCCTCGACGGCCTCAGCGTCGATGTAGCCAATATCAACTCGGCTGACCAAGTGGTCCTGAGCGGTACCGATGCGGATCTCGCCACCGCAAGAAAGCGCGTGAAGGAAGCGATCGAACGCGCAAAATGCTTACCGCTGCGCGTCTCGGCACCGTTTCATTCACGCCTGATGGCGGCCGCGGCAGAGAACTTCCGTCCAACCCTCGTCCGAGCCTCGACCGGATGGAACGGTGAGCAGGCCGGCAACGTAGCGTCGAACTACACCGGTGCATTCCATACGACCATGCCGGCCGAAATCGCAGAATCGTTGGCCCGGCAGATCGACGCACCGGTCAAATGGCTCGACAACATGCGCGGCATACTCGGTCGCTCGGACCGAGTCATCGAACTCGGGCCCGGCCGTCCGTTGCGCGGCTTTTTCAGCTCTCTGGGCACAACAATCGAGTGCATCACCGATACGAAAACGGCTGACGCAACGCTCGCTTCCTAACACTCGCACGGTCGTAAACTTTCGTTCCCCTTCAGACCGCACTATAGTCGCTTGCCGTAGGGTCACACGGTCATGGAAGTCACGTTTACAAAACTCCACGGTTGCGCCAACGACTATCTTTTCGTCAATTGCCTCGAGCAGATGCTCGACGACGCGCCGACTCTCGCGCGCATTCTATCGGACCGCCATCGGGGCGTGGGCAGCGACGGACTAATTCTTGTATGCCCATCGGACACAGCCGACTTCCGCATGGAGATGTACAACGCCGACGGCAGCCGCGGCGCTATGTGCGGCAACGGTATTCGCGCGTTTGCGAAGTACGTCGCCGACCGCGGCTTGACGCCGAGTAGCGCGCTACGCATCGACACCGATGCAGGCATCAAGACGCTCGAACTTCACAAGACCTCCGGTATCGTCACCGGCGCTACGGTGAATATGGGAGCGCCCATCCTCGAAGGCGCCGACATCCCCGTCGACGCCGTCGGTCGCGTCATCAACGAGCCGCTTCTCGTCGACGGGCGTTCGTGGTCGGTGACTTGCCTCTCGATGGGCAACCCGCATTGCGTGACCTTCGACGAAGATCCCGATGGACTGAAGCTCGCGCTCATCGGGCCGGAGTTTGAAAACCACGCGTTCTTCCCCAAGCGCGTAAACACCGAATTTGTCCGCGTCGACTCGCGAGAACATCTGACGATGCGCGTTTGGGAACGCGGCTCAGGCGAAACCCTGGCCTGCGGCACCGGCGCCTGCGCGGTACTCGTCGCCGCCGTACTCACCGACCGGTCTGCTCGCAAGGCGACGGTCTCGCTATTGGGCGGCGACCTGGAGATCGAGTACCGCGAAGACGAGAGCGTCTTCATGACAGGGCCGGCCGAGGAAGTATTTACGGCGACGGTCGAGGTCGATAAGAAGACCGGTCGGATTTCGTAGCTGGCCGACCAGTGCATAGCGGCGGTTCCGACCGCTTTTTCACGCGTCCCGCAACGGCTAAAAGAAGGGCACAATGTTC
>Ga0315336_1000982_pt1 | contig 62685 bp, 52 predicted proteins | sample ASW5metaG_FD_204512 | JGI IMG/M metagenome (GOLD analysis project Ga0315336, IMG submission 204512) | Ammonia-oxidizing marine archaeal communities from Monterey Bay, California, United States - ASW #5 | ecosystem: Environmental > Aquatic > Marine > Intertidal zone | place: USA: California... | reverse complement strand
AACTCTTCGCTGAAGTAGCGACGAACGCGCGGTGGTGTCTTCTGTTTTCCCATGGGTGGTTTCCTTCTTTGTAATGCCTAGGGTGACTAAGCAAAAGGTGTCCACTTTGTGGGGGAGGTCCAGACGAGCCCGTGTCGGCCACATCCCAGTCGACCACCGCCTCGGGCCGGCCGCTCCGCGGCCGGTGTTGTGCTAGCCTAAAGGCCAACCGGCGCGGCCTCGCAGCTGAGCGCCAAATCCGTTGGGCAGACGAGTGCGCGGCCTGGCGACTCGTCCTTCCGCCCCACGCTCTCCCCGGTGCTAGGCGGTGTGAGTGATCACGTTGAACCCTTCGTCCGCCGTCGGCGGCATGAAGTGACTTGTGAACTCATCGAACTGGGCGTCCGAGACCTGAAAAGGATGCTCCCCTCGTTGGTTCCTTTCATGAAGGCGCTTGCGACACACCTCGTTGGCCACATCGAGATAGTGGAGCTCGTGATCGGCCTCTGCAGCCTCAAAGAGACCCCGTAACCACGCCCTCTGATCCAGCGTGTTGGCGGGAAAGTCCATGACGACGGAGACGCCTTTCTGAAGCAGCGACTCGATATGCGGCTGCAGAGCCGCTCGAACTCGAGCGGAGCATCGCCTGTAATCGTCAAGCGTCTCCAGCTCCGCGGAATACAACGAAGACAACCAATGGTCCTGGCTCACCAGGACCGTCAGCGGCCGCTTGGCGAGCACATCCGCAAGCGTTGTCTTTCCGGCGGCAATCTTGCCGCTGATCAGAAACAGCGTCGCTCGTTCGGAAGGCATACGTCGACCTAGCACCCCGGTGATAACTCGGCAACGAACTGACGGCGCTGCCCAACTAGGCGCTGCATCTGCCGAGCCCGGGACGGCCACATCCCAGCCGACCACGGCGCGGAGCGGTCGCTTCGCGACCGGGTCGTGCTAGCCTGAAGGCCAACCGGCGCGGCCTCGCAGCTGAGCGCCAAATCCGTTGGGTGGACGGTGGCCAGCCTCACTCGCAGCTCCATGTGTGTGTCTATGATTCGGTGAATGTAGATGGCTGACCGCGTCCTAATCGTGATCGACATGTTGAAGGACTTCCTGGATTCCTGGGAAGCGTCCGACCGGGACTGTCTTACGAGCTCGATCAACCAGCTGACCTCCTGGGCTCGCGACGAATCCATTCCGGTCCTTTGGGTCCGTCAGGAGTTCGAGCCCGACCTCAGCGATGCATTCCTCGTAATGAAGAAGAACAACATCCACAAGACGATCAAGGGAACGCCAGGGTGCCAGATCGTGGACGACCTCAACCGCGAACCGGGTGACCTCGAGGTGATCAAGAAGCGGTACAGCGCCTTCTTCGGAACGTCTCTCGACGAGACGCTTCAACAGCTGAAGGCCGAGACGGTCATCCTCGCTGGCATCAACACGCATGCATGCGTTCGGACTGCAGCAATCGACGCCTACCAGAGAGACTATGACGTTGTCATCGTGAAGCAGTCGGTCGGCTCCTATGACCGCGCCCACCATGAGATCTCCTTGGCGTATCTGGGATCTCACATCGCCAGCGTAGTGGAACAAGCTGACCTACTGCAGGGCCCGCGGCAGACGCCGAAGACGCCACCCAACTAGGCATTGCATCTGACGAGCCCGTGAAACGACATCCCGGTTGACGACCGCGCGGAGCGGTCGCCTGCGGCGACCGGGCCGTGGTAGCCTGAAGGCCAACCGGCGCGGCCTCGCAGCTGAACGCCATATCCGTTGGACGGACCCGCCCCGCTGTTGAGGTTTCGATGGCATCCGAGGAGCAAGCGTTGCGAACCGTCGCGTGGCTCAGTGCCGGCGCAGTCCCTGCATTCGCAGTTCGGTCCTTCGCGAACACGAGGAACTGGTACGGAGTTGCGTGCGGCGTTGCGAGCGTCCTGGCGACAGCCGGGGTTCTCGTCGGCGTGATCAGTTTGCGTCCACGCATTCTGGTGGCAATCCCGATCTCCCTGGCGGCTGCCGTTGGGTTCGTGCTCGCCAAGAGGAAGCCGGTCGCAGCAAGACTCGGTGGTCCTGGGAACTTCGGGGCGATCTCAGGAATCGAAGCGACCCTCGCTCTCCTGACACTGATGGCCTTGGACTTCGAGGGCTGCGTGCGGAGCATGGGACACTGAGTCGAACTCGGCGACGACTGCCCACGAAGCCGTCCAACTAGGCGCTGCATCTTGACGATTCCGGGACGCCAAATCCCAGTTGTCGTGCTTCCCCTCTGGGTACGGCCGACGCGTCGGCCGGGTCGTGCTAACCTGAGTGCCAACCGGCGCGGCTCGCAGCTGAGCGCCAAATCCGTTGGACCGACGAGCGCTCGCCTGCCGCGACTCCTGCAGACAGACAACACGTGCACCAGCAACCTCCACCGATGTTCTGGTTGCTACTGATCATTGCCGTGCTTGCTCCCTCGGACGCCCGAGCTGAGGATGTCGAGATCTCCCGACCAGACTCAATCAACGTTCACCCATTGCCACTGCTCATCGAGAGCATCATCGTCACCTACGAGCACATCTTCCCAGGAGGGCACGGCTTGATCATCGAGCCGTATGGGAACTTCGGCGTTCATACTCCTGAGTCCGAGACCAGGTCGCAATGGTGGGCCGGTGCGGCAGTGGGCTACCGGTGGCACTGGTCGGAAACGCAGACATCCGGCTTCCTCGGCGTGCACGCAGGTGGCGGCTACGGCGGTGGCCGGGCGGCAGGAGCAGCATCCGATCCCGAGAGGCGCACCGAAACGGCGATCCATTGGTTTGTGGTTCCCAACATTGGCGGTCGGATCGCCCTCAGTTCTAGTCTCAACCTCACGATTCGCGGTGGAGTTGGGTATGCCGACTATGACTTTGTCGAAGTCCCGGACGAAGAGGGGACGGAGGGCATTCCGACGAGCATCCTACTGCGAGGTGAGCACGGCGAGGGATTCTCTCGATCGAGTCGTGACAACTCGGCGGTCATCGATTTCGAACTCTCCGCGGGATGGAACTTCTGAGCCGATGCTAGGACTGTCGGTGCGGTCCAACTAGGCGCTGCATCTTGACGATTCCGGGACGCCAAATCCCAGTTGTCGTGCTTCCCCTCTGGGTACGGCCGACGCGTCGGCCGGGTCGTGCTAGCCTGAGACCAACCGGCGCGGCCTCGCAGCTGAGCGCCAAATCCGTCGGACCGACGGTGGCTGCGTTCTGCCGGTCGTCACCCAGATTCGAGGGCTCTGGCGGCGAGAGCGGGAAGAGTCTTCTCGAAGGCGGAAGCCCTGACCGAGTCGTGCGGGGGCTGCCGGATGTTCGCTAGGACGCACTGGCTGTGTGGTTGCGTCGCCACGCGGCGGGGGGATCGCCTACGTGCTTCTTGAACGCGCGATTGAAGGACGCCTCGGACTCGTAGCCTACGTCGGCCGCGATCTGTGCGATGCCGTCGCTGCTGCGGAGTAGGCGCTGGGCAGCGAGTTCCATGCGCCATGATGCCAGGTAGCGGATCGGGGACATGCCGACCAGCTCCGAGAAACGTTCCGCGAAGACCGAACGTGAGACCGATGCGCGGCGGGCCAGCTCCTCGACGGTCCAATCGTGGGCGGGCCGCTCATGGATTTCGCTCAGTGCGGTACCGACCACCTCGTCGGAGAGCCCGCGCAGCCACCCGCTGGGCTGCTGGTCGGCAAGGTAGCGCTGCACCACCTCGAGGAACAGTAGCTCGGTCATACGCTCGACCAGTGCGGCACTGCCCGGACGCGCCGATACCGTCTCGTGAAAGGTGCGCTGGAGCGTCGCGGTGAGCCATGGCGAACGGTCGGGGTCGTGACGAATCACGATTCGCTCGGGCAGCGCATCGAGCAGCGGGTTGTACAACCGGCCTCGGCAGTGAAAGAAGCCGCAGAGCACACGCGCCTCGTCGCCGCCGCCACCATGGACGAGGCTCGGGGGTGAGCCGGAGATCTGCAGGTCCGCAGCGTGGACGGACTCCTCGCGGGGCTGGTCCTGCAGAGTGTGTTGCGCGCCGTGGGGTAGCACGATGATGTCACCCTCGGTGAGCTGCTCGTTGTCGCATCCGGCGACGGCGACCGACAACTTGCCTGCGGTGACCAGGTGGAAGGGAAGGATATGGTCAGCACCTGGCGCGAACATGTTCAGCATCGTGGGCGCGTCGGTGGCCGTTACAGCAAAAGGCACTGAGAAGCGGGCCTGCACGAACATGCCGCCGGAGAGGTGCACTTCCTTGAGAACGCGCGAGAGCGTGTCTGGGATCATTGTCGGGGCCTGGGCAAAACCTGCCGGGGCCCCGGACAATGACGCCCGCGCCCCGTTAGGTGACGTTTGCATGGCACTTCAAACCAATCAAGGAGGCGCCATGCACGCCATGCTAGTCACGTTTCGATCCGACATCCCCGGTCCGCAGCTCATCGAAGGTCTGGGCACCAAGCTCATCGAGTTGGGCAACACGCCAGGACTCATCATGAAGACCTTCGTCGCGACGGGACCCAACGACCTGGGCGGCTTCTACCTGTTCGCGGACGAAGCTTCCGCCAAGGCCTACCAGAGCGGTGAGTTCTTCCAGGGTTTCAGCACCAACCCCCCTGTCTCCGATGTCGAGATCCGTCACTTCCACGTCGCAGACGACCCCAGCAAGTTGCTGGGCACACCCACAGTCACGCTCCGCGCGGCCGCCGCCTGAGCGAGGCGTAGGGCTCAAGCCGGTTCGTCCGGTCGCGGCCCGCAGCCGCGGGCCTCAGGCAAGGGCCTGGTCCGTGGGTCCGCCTGCCCACTGTGGCCACGGGCGCGCATTGAGGCGAACGCCTCACCCGATGCGTCGGAGGTCTTGTTCCTCCACAAGGATGCGTTGGACGCGCCGGTGGCTGCCCCGGGGTCAGCGGAGGCTGCCGGTGCGGCCGATCCACGTGTTCCGGTGCGCGGAGCAGAACGCGGTCGACTCGCGCTGCCTGGGGGTCGGGGCGTGATCGGGCAAAGCCACTACCGGCCGGACCCAATCTTCTACCCTGGCAAGGTCACGTTGGCGGCGGGGCCGCAGCCGTGGGGCGATGGCGGCCAGCTCGAGCTGCGACCCGGACCCCCCGACGTGTATCGGCAGAAGCGCGTCTACGGCCGGGTCGAGTTCGCGCGCAACCCCATACAGCTGAGCAAGGGCGGCCGCCTCGACCCCTCCCTCGTGCGGCGGATCCTGGTGCGACATCGTCGAAGGATCCAGGACTGCTACGAGCGCGAGCTTCGACGCGACGCGGCGCTTGCGGGTCGGGCGCGGGTGCGGCTCACCATCGGGCCGGAGGGGACGGTCGCCGCGGTGACGATGATCTCCAACGGGACCGGCGATGAGCGTGTCGGCGATTGCGTGCTGGACCACATGCGACAGGCCCGCTTCCCCCCGACCGGTGGCGACAGCGAAAGCTTCCGAGTGGTCATTCGGCTGCGGCGCCCCCCCAAGACAGGAAGGGCTGCCCCCAGGGGCGAGGGCTTGGGCACGGGGAGGCGCCTGCGTTGACTGCGCGTCGTCCGCTCGGTGACACGTCGGATTCGGCGCGGACAGTGGACGCGGGAAGTGCAGCATCGGGGCTGCGGCGGCATTCCCAATGCTCCTGTCCTCGTGGTAGTCCGCACAAGTGACCCGCGACGATGACCACGACCCGCTGCTGGCGGAACAGGTCTCCTACTATCGGGCGATCGCGGGGGAGTACGAGGACCACCTGCTGCCGCCGAAGGGGTACGACGACATCGTCGCAGCGTTCGAGGCGTTCCACCCGACGGGTGACGTGCTCGAGCTGACATGCGGTACCGGCATGTGGACAGAGCGCCTGTTGCAACACGCCACGCACGTCACGGCGGTCGATGCGGCGCACGAGATGATCGCGCGCACGAAGGCGCGCGTCGGCACCGAGCGCGTGCGCTTCATCGAGGCCGACCTGTTCAGCTGGCAGCCCGACCGCCGCTACGATGTCGTGTTCTTCGGGTCGTGGTTGTCCCATGTGCCGCTCGATCGATTCGAGTCGTTCTGGACGCTCGTCGCCAGCTGCCTCGAAGCCGACGGCCGCGTCTTCTTCGCCGACGACAACCACCGGGGCCCCGAGGAGCTGATCGAAGGCGCGGAGTCGCCCATCGTCCAGCGACGCATCAACGACGGCACGGCCTTTCGCGCGGTCAAGGTCCCGCACGAACCGGCGCAGCTCCAGGAGCGGATCAATCGCCTCGGCTGGAACGTCACGGTGATGCCGACCGACGGGCCGTTGTACTGGGGTAGCGGCACACGCAGCGTCCCGACCCCTTGACGACTGGGAGGCCGCGCCGGGTCACGCCCGGGCTTCGTACCCGTCCGCCTGCTACGCTGCCATGTGACTGACCGCACCGACGCGCGCCCACCAGGGACCTTGCAAGCCCGCGGCCCGCTGTCCCACCCGGTCTTCCTCATCGCGCTGTGCCTGCTGGTGCTCAACGACCACCTGCTCAAGGGCGCCAACGTGTTGCCGACCTGGTGCACGGGCAAGCTCAGTGACTTCGCGGGCCTGATCGTGCTGCCGGTACTGCTCAGCCAGCTACCGATGCTGCAGGGCAAGCGCGGACGCGCGATGGTGTGCGCGGGCGTGGGCGTCGCGTTCGCCGCGATCAACCTGTGGCCGGCGGCGTCGGTGGCACTGGAGTCGGCGACCGCATGGGTCGGCATCCCATGGCGGTTGTGGCCAGACCCCACCGACCTGATCGCGCTGCCTACGCTCGGGGTGGCGTTTCATCTGGCGCGGTGGCGCGGTCCGCGGCGGGCGCTGACGCCGCCAGCAAGGCTGGTCGCGGCAGTCGCGGCGATCGCGTGCATCGCAACCTCCCCAAAGGATGACCTCCGCGGCGTTGAGCCAGGAAACGGCCCCGTAGGCACCGGCGGCTCGCTCACCTACCCTGGGACGGGCGGCCTGCCGGGTGACGGCCGGCACCCGGATCTGCCCACCAGCCCCTGGACGCCATGTGAGCCGCGCACCGTCCCGAGCGCCCACGACGAGGACGCCGGAGCGCCCGACCAGGATGCGGGCGCCGAGGAAAGCTTCGTCACGCTGTGCACGGACTTCATCGCGGTCGCGACAGGATCGTCCCAGGTCTGTGGGCTGCGCAGCGATGGTTCGATCACGTGCTGGGACGGTTACGGGCGCGAGCAGGCGATGGGACCCAATCAAGACGCCGCCGCCGACTTCACCCTGGTTACCGTCGGACTGCACCACACCTGTGCACTGCGTAGGGGCGGCGCGGTTGTCTGTTGGGGTGGGGACATCGAGGGAGAGGTCTCCGGCCCGAACGCCGATGGGGCGCAGGACTACGTGGATCTCGCCGCGGGCGCCTATCACACGTGCGGACTCCACGCCGACGGCAGCGTCACCTGCTGGGGTTTCGACGACCACGGTCAGGTGAGCGATCACAGCGCCGACGGCCCGGCGGCATTCACGCAGCTCGCGGTCGGCGCGTACCACAGCTGTGCGCTGCGCGACGACGGCAGCGCCGCGTGCTGGGGTAAAGACGACCGCGGCCAGGTCCGCGGACCGAGCGCCGATGGTTCGACGGACTACGTGGGGCTTGCCGCGGGCGATCGCCACACGTGCGCGCTACACGCGGACGGCTCCGCCACCTGCTGGGGCGACGAGGCGAGCTGGAAGACGGGCGAGGCGAGCCCCGCTGGCGGCCCAAGCTTCACGCAGATCGTCGCCGGGGAGTCGCACACCTGCGCGCTCGACACCCTCGGCTCGCTGCACTGCTGGGGGGGCGGCCCCGACACCGCCGATCTCGAATCGGGCGCTGATCTTCTGCAGGTCGCTGCCGGTGGTTCCCGCACCTGCGGGCTGCGCACGGACGGCTCGCTCGTCTGTTGGGGAGACCGCCTTTGATGTGCCCGTCGAGACGCCGTCAGTCGGTCGGTGGAAGCCAACGGGTTCATACCTGGGGACCCGTTCGAACTGCGGCGTTGTGCGAGCGGCCATGAAGGTGTGGCCTGGCCCATACACAGTGGCCCCGGTTGGTGTGATCCTCCACGTAAGGCGGTACCATCGACGCGGAGCACGGTCCGCGACTTGGGACCTGGGGGAGTTCTGTTGGGCGCACGGACCACAAGAGTAGGCATCGTCGGGACCGGCTTCATCGCGCGCGGTCTGGCCGAGGCGATCCGTCGCGTGTCCTGGGCGAGCGTCAGCCGTGTGCTCACCCGCCGCCCGCGCGGCAGCGTCGACTGGCTCGATGACGCGCAGTGGACCGACTCGGTCCAGGCGCTGGCCGCCGACTCCGACATCATCGTCGAGGCCCGCGGCGATGCGATCAGCGGCACCGAGGTCCTGCTCGAGCTGCTCGGCTCGGACATCCCGATCGTGACGATGAACTCGGAGCTGCAGATCACCACAGGCTCCTACTTCGCCGAGCAGTGCTACTTCACGGAGGCCCACGGCGACCAGCCCGGGTGCCTGGCGGAGCTGCACGACAAGGCACTCGAGATGGGCTTCGCGCCCCAGGCGTACATCAACTTCAAGGGCTACCTCAACGAGGACCCGTCGCGGCAGGACATGGAGTACTGGGCGGAGCGTCAGGGCATCCGCCTCGACCAGGTCGTGCAGTTCACCGACGGTAGCAAGGTGCAGATCGAGGCGGCGCTGACCGCCAATGGCCTGGGCGCCGGCATCGCACGCAGCGGTCTGCTGGGGGGTCGCGTCGACGACATCAAGCAGACGGACCACTTCGCCGATGCGGCGGTGGAGCTCGGCTATCCCATCTCCGACTACGTGCTGGCGGACAACGCGCCCCCCGGCGTCATGCTGCTTGCCACGCACGAGGACGCGGCGCGCCTCGAGCACTACACGCCGCTGGCAAACATCCGGACCGCGGGCGGCGGCTACTTCGCCCTCACCCGTCCCTTCCATCTGTGTCACCTCGAGATCCTGACCACCGTGCGCGCCGTGCAGGCGGGCGCGCCTGTCTTGATCAACAACGGCAGTAGCCCGAGCATCTCGGTCGCGGCCGTCGCCAAGCGGCCGCTCACACGTGGCCAGCGCATCGAGCGCGGCCTCGGTAGCTTCGAGGTCCGCGGCAGCGCCGTGCGGTTGGAGGAGCACCCGCAGCACGTCCCCATCTGCCTGCTGGTGGATGCCGTGCTGAAGCGCGACCTGGCCGCGGGTGACATCGTGACGTTTGACGACGTGGAGCTGCCACCCACGCGTGCATGCGAGATCTACGACGGGATCCTGAAGCGGGCGCTCGGGGCGCCCGGCGTGCGGCTGGGCAGCGAGGTCGCTACCGCTTCGCGCGCCGAGCCACTGCAGAGCTGATCGCTGCGCCCGGGGGTCCGTCGCGGTCGCCGCGGTGGGCGTCGAATGGCGCATCACCGCAGTGCCCCAATCAGCGAGCTGCTGCTAGGCTCCGCCCCCATGTCCACACGGCCGATGCTGGCGGTTAACGTCTTCAGCTATGCTCCGCCCCCCTACCCGTGGATCCTCGCGCATCTGGATGAGCCGCGCCTGCAGTGGCGCAACTTCTACATGCACGCGGGCGATGACCCCTCGGTCCCCTCCGGCCTCGCCGCCTGTGCAGCCGCGGTGTGGGCGGTCCGCTCGCACCGGGGCGACGCGGTGCTGATCACGCATGGGCCCGAGGCGACGCGCCGCTGCGCCCTGCTCTGCCGGATGAGCCTCTTTCGCCCGCGCCACATCGCGTTTTCGTTCCACTTCGCGCAGCCGCCATCACGCAGGACGCTGGCCGCACAGTGGGCGTGCGATCACATGGTCGACCAGTACGTGACCTACAGCGCGCTCGAAGCGGACGTCTCGAGCCGTCGCTTCCGGATTCGACGCTCGAAGATCGAACACACCCACTGGCCCTACGAGCCGGACGACATCGTCGACGACACGCCGCTGGCCGAGCGGACCTATGCCTGCGCGGTCGGTGGCAGCGGGCGGGACTACCGCACGCTCATCGAGGCCGCGGCCCTGGTGCCGGACATTCGCCTGGTGCTCGTCGCCAGGCCCCAGAACGTCGCCGGGCTGAAGCTCAGCGACAACGTCGAGCTGCGCACGCTAATACCGAAGGACGAGGCGTGGTCGCTGCTGGCGCACTGCCGGCTGTCGGTCCTGCCCCTGCTCGACAGCCGGTCGCACTGCGGTCACAGCTGTCTCGTGCAAGCGATGCACTACGGTGTGCCCGTGGTCGCGACGCGTAGCGAGGGGCTACACGGGTACGTCACCGACGGCGAGACCGCGCGTCTGAGCCCGTGCGGGGATGTCCAGGCGCTGGCGCGGTGCATGCGCGAGCTGTGGGACGACCCGCAGGGCGCGACTCGACTCGGCGCGGCCGGTCGCGCCCACGCCCGGGCGGAGCTCAGCCCCGAGCGCGCCGCGGCGTGGACGGCGCGCCTGCTGCTCGGCGGCTAGCGTGCAGGCGCCGGCGGCAACGCGAACAGCGACGACCTAGTTCAGCTTCTGGCAGTACGCGGGGAAACTGCCCGGCAGCCCGCCCGCGTAGGGATCGGGGCTGACGCCGAAGGGATGGTCCTTCAGGTACTGCCACATCGCGTCCTTGGCGGCCGACGGGGCAGCGCAGTGGCCTTCGCTATGCGCGCAGTTGGCCGCGAATCCACCGCGGCCGAGCACGGGCGTGGTCAGGTCCGAACTCAGGTTGTCGTAGGTAAGACCCTGCTGGGCAGCCGGCGAGCCGGGCGCCGGGTCGATGTTCGGTGGGCCGTGCGCGGTAATCACCGACGGCGTGGTGGGCCCGGCCTCGAAGGGCGGTGAGAAGAACGCGATGATGCCGCCGGAGTTGGGCATCGCGCCCGCGAGGTAGCTCGAGCGCCCCGAGACCATCGCACCGGCCTGCAGACCGCCGGCGCTGCATCCGGTGGTGTATACGCGGCGCGTGTCGATGTTGAGCTGCTGCACCGCGCACGCGAACAGGTCGTCGGCCATCTCGAAGTCGCCGGTGTACCAGACGTTGTTGGCGGTGTTCTGACCGGCACCGGTGGAGGTCGTGAATGACGCGACCATGCCGCCGCTGGCGGTGATGTCCTGGATCGCGGTGCCGAAGGCCTGCGCCTCGTTCGAGCTGCTGCCGGTGCCGTGCCAGTAGAAGAGGATCGAGCCCTTGACGTCGTCGCGCCGGTTGCCGACCCACAGCTGCACCTGCTGACCGCGCACGGTGACGTTGCCCGTGACGAGGTTCGGGCAGCTGTCGGGCGCCGCGGGGATGCGCGGCTCGGGCCCGCTGACCGTGGGGTCGCCCGGGTCGCCAGCACCGTCGACCACGCCGCCCGTTCCACCGCCGCCACCGCCGCCCATCGCGCCACCGGTGTTGTCGACCATGCCACCGGCGCCACCACTGCCGGTCAGCTGGCTGTCGCAGAAGCAGTCGCCACCCACGACGCCGCCCGGAGGGCAGGTCGCCGAGCCCTGCCCGATCGGACACTGGCAGAGCAACAGCTCGCCGGCAGTGCAGGGCGCCCCCGGCTGGGCGGTGGGGCCCGCGCCTTCGCCCGCTCCATCACCGCCGCTGTCATCACCGCACGCGAAGACCAGCATCGCGCCGATCCCGAACACCAAAGGACGCACAACACCCATGACGGACCTCCAACACACAGCGCACGCGGCAGGCAGCCGCACCCACGGCCTCCCCCACGACGCCTCGCCCATGCAAGCTTCCGTGAAGGGGCCGGCGAGGGAATCCGCGTTCGTCCCAAACGGATATCAATTGGTACCAACCTCGCGTGGCCTCAGATGCCCCTGAAGTGGCCACGCCGGCCGGTGCGGCGATGGAGTTGTTGGGGCATGGAGTGTGTGGGTGTGTGTTGAGCGACCGGCCCGGTGCTTCACCGGTCGCTGGTGTCGCTCGTAACAAAGTGGGTGTGATGATGGTTCGGTCTTCGAATCTCGAGCGGCCGGGTGCGCCGTGGGTACGGACAGATCACCGCGTCGAGCGGGTGCGGGCGCTGCGCGCGGCCTGGATCGTCACGGCGGCGCTGGGCACGGCGGCCTGCGCCGCAGAAGAGGAGGACAGCTGGGGCGCCGGCCACGTCTTCGCATGCCAGCCCGGGACGCCGGTGGCGTGCATGTGCGCGGACATGTCCTGGTCCGAGCAGATGTGTTTAGCGGATAACGTGGTCAGCCTGTGCGCCTGCGATGGCGCGGGCGGCCCCCTGCAGTCCTCACCCGGCGCCGATGGCGGGCTGGCGATGCCGCCACCGCCGCCGCCACCCGGTTCGGATGCCGCGTCGCTCGGCGAGGCGTGCCTGACGCCCACCGACGGCGCGGACTACCTCGTGGTCCGGTTCGCGCCCGGTGGCTGCGATAGCGACACGGCTGCGCTCGAGGGATCGCCGGCCGATGCACTCACGGTCCGCATTCCAGCCGACGTGCGGCCCGGCGTGGGCGTCTCGTTTTCGGCGCCCGGCCGCCACTGCCTCGCGGGCGTGTGCCAGGACGTCACGGCGCTCGTGACGCTCGACGACTACACGCCCGGCGCGCCGACCAACGGCCGCTGGGAGGCGACGCTCCAGGATGGACGCGCTGTCGGCAACAGCTTCGGCGCCGAGGTCTGCATGCACGGCGGGTCGCTGCAGTGCCTCGACCAGGAGCCGATCGCGTCGGGCAACCTCGCCGCCGGCGTGACCCTCAGCCGCGTCGCGCTCTACCAGGGCGTGGAGGTTCCATGGATGGAGGGCGGCGCCGGGGCCTCGCCCGGCCACGCCAGCGTGACGGCCAATCGCGACGCCTGGCTGCGTGTCTTCTTCACACCATCGCAGGGCTTCACGCCCCGCGACGTCGCGTTCAGGGCGGTCGTCGGCGGGCCGTCCGGTGAGCGTGTCCTCGAGGTGATTCGGCCCGTGGCGATGGGGTCCACGCAGGGCAGCTTCGAGAGCACCGCGAACCTGCTGCTACCGGCCGATGCCGTGGCGGTCGGCATGACGCTGGCGGTGGAGGTGGTCGAGCTCATCGAGGACACCACCTACGACGGCAGCACCGCGCAGGCGCGCTTCCCGCTGCAGGGTCAGGCGCCGGTCACCGTGAAGAACGTCGGACCCATCAGGATCAAGATCGTACCGATGCGCTACACCGCCGACGGCTCGGACCGCACGCCCGACGTCAGCCCCGGGCGCCTGAAGCTCATCCGTGAGGCGCTCGAGGCGGTCTATCCGTCGAGCGAGGTGATCTTGACCGCACGCGAGCCGGTCGAGTGGAACGCCACCTGGAACCAGTTGAGCTTCGGCCCGATGCTGCAGACGGTCACCAGCGTGCGGCAGTCCGACGGCGCCCCGCCCGACGAGTACTACTACGGGATGATCCAGCCCGCCGACACGCTCGGCGCCTACTGCCTGCTCGCATGCGTCATGGGCCTGGGTAACGTACCGCCGGCGGGCGACGCCCTCAACCGGGTGGGCGTCGGCGTGGGCTTCGATGAGGGCACCGACCTCAACAGCGACTCGGGGATCGAGACGGCGGTGCACGAGATCGGGCACGCGCTGGGGCTGCCGCATGCGCCGTGCGGCGGCGCGGCGGGCGCCGACCCTGGCTATCCGTACGCCGGCGGCGGCATCGGCTCCTGGGGCTTCGATGCACGCAAGCGCCGCCTCTACGATCCCGCGCAGCACACCGACGTCATGGGGTACTGCGACAGCCGGTGGATCAGCGACTACAACTACGACTTGATCGCGGAGCGCGCGGCCTACGTCAACGGCAGCCCGCTGTGGAGGGGCGCCGAGCGCCAGCAGTGGCGCTCGATCATGTGGGCGGGACAGCAGCTGAGCTGGGGGCTCGAGTTCCACACGGACACGCCCCCCGGCGGCAGCGTGCAGCTTGCGGACGTGCTCGCGGCCGACGGCACGTGGCTGCAGCAGGTGGAGCTGTTTCGCTACCCCTACGCCCACAGCGATCAGGGCATGTGGCTCGTCCCCGAGCCGGGTCCCGGCTGGCACACGCTGGTCGTGGACGGGCAGCACCTACCGATCCCGGAGCACTCACCCACGAGCGTGGGCGGCGCGCAGTAGACGCAGCAGGCGGCACGGAGGTCAGTGCAAGGTCGAGACGCCGAAGAACGCCAGCGGCTCGGCCGGCTCCGCCTCGGCGACGCCCTCCACCATACGATGGCTCTGCATGACGCCGCCGCCGGCGTGTAGCCGCAGGAGGCTGTGCGGTTGCCAGGCGACGCCGAGTCGGTAGGCGGTGCGATGGCGCGCAACCTCGAACTGCTCAGCTTGCACCTCGAGTCGATAGCCGATGTCGGGCTCGACGAAGACCGGGCCGATCGCGATGGGCACGCCGATGGTGATGCCCGGCACCGCGTATTCGACCGCGTCGTCACTCGAGTAGCTCACGCTCGGGGTCGTCACGAGGTAGCCACTCTCGAGCCGGACGCCTGCGTTCACGGGATACGCGCTGCTAACCCAGACGACCGGCTGGGCACCCCGGGCGATGCTGACGGGGATGATGCCGATGGAGGCGCCCTCCACCTCGTTGGCGACGTTGATGAGCCCGATCTGCAGGCCCTTCACGTCGCGCGCCACATTCAGCGCAGCGAACTGCACCCCCCGCAGGTCCAGCGCTGCGTTGCCAAAGAGCGCGAACATCAAGCCGCGGTACTCACCGATGACCGCGTTGCCCATCACCGCCATCCGCAGGCCGCTGCCATCGCCAACCTGCACGTTGCCGAGGGCCGCCAGCTGCAGCCCGTCGAGGGGGCCGACACTCAGGTTGCCGAGCCCCGCGATCTGCGCGCCGATCGTGCGCTGCTTGCCATGCTCGCCCACATCGACCCGCAGGTTGCCCATACCCGAGAGTTGAATGCCTTCGATCGGGCCGCCGGAAAAGCTCATCATGCCCGTCACCGTCGCTCCGGTGGTGCCACCCTCGACGTAGCTCACGAGGCCATTGATCATTGCGCCGCGGACCTCGCCCGTGCGCGTCATCCCGACCGAACCGCCGACGCCGTGGAGCGCGCCGATGTGACCGTAGATGAGACCGAGCTCGATGTTCACGATGTGCTCGTGACTGCGCTCGAACGACAGGGGATGGAAGACCGAGAGGTTGAGCAGGCGGCGCGGCATCTCCGCGGGCTCTGGAGGGTCGGCGGTCGTCGAGTCATCGGCGGCGGGCTGCACAGGCACCTGGGCGGCCGCATCGACCGCCCCGGCCTCGGCCACAGCAGTCGCCTCGGGCTCCTGTGGCGGCAACACCTCGCCCACCTGAAGCGTGAGCTGCTGCTTGTCTCCCTCCGCGACCGTGACGGTCTGCGACATGGGTGCGAAGCCCGGCGCCTTGACGACGTACTCGTAGCTCCCGGGATCGACCGGCAGTGGCAGTCCGAACGTCGCGGGCGCGATGTGCATCCCGCCGCGCTCGACGGTCGTCCCCTCGGGGACGTCGTCGGGCAGCACCACCGTCAGCATGGGCAAGCGCGGCTCCAGCTCGTCGGCAGCGTTCTGCGCGACGGGGATGCGCTTGTCGCGCGGCGGAAGCTTCTGCGCCACCTTGCGGTAGAGCGCCCACGCCGTTGCCAGGCGACCGCGCAGCAGCTCACACCTCGCCAGGTTGAACAGGGTACCGACCGCGGGGTCGAGTCGATCGCTCTCGCGAAAACGTTCGCAGGCGACGTCGTACGACTTGGCGTCCATCGCCTCGCGGCCCTGACGAAAGAGCGCCTCTGCGGCGGCGGGCGAGCTGTCCTGCGCCAGCGCGCCGCCCGCATGCAGCGCACAGATCGCGAATGCGACGCACGCGCCGAAGCGACGGTGGGGGCGCGGCGTTCTACTGGCGGCTGTCATAGAGATCACGTGCCGTCTTCTTACCCGCGCGCGGACGCGGCTTGGCGGGGGCTCGGGCAGGGGCCGCTCGTAGCTCGGGCTTCGGCACCGGCGCAGCGATCGGAGCAGGCGCGGGCATTGGGGCCACCTCGGCGGCCGGCTGCGGTGTCGGGGACACGGCCGTGGCGGGCGCGGCGGTCGGCGATGCCGCCCGCTGGGCGGGGCTCGGCGTTGGTGGTTGCGGCGGGGCAGTCGCCGCGGCGCCGCCCGCGGTGACCGGCGCGGCCTCGGCGGGTGGCTTCGATAGCCACGCGCCCGCGGCCACCGCCGTCGCGATGGCGAGCGCGCCCAACGCCAGGCGCGGCCATGAAGGGCTGTCGCGCCTCGGCGGCGCCCAGGGTGTCACGCTCGGGTTGCTGTTCACCCCGTCGTCGCCGAGCTCATCGTCGTCGGCGATGTCCACCGACGGCTCGGCCGTGAGCGTGCGCTGAACGCGGTTGGCCGACCCAGCCATCGCCGGGACCGCAAACTGCTCGAGCGCAGTCGACAGCTCTCCCACGTCGGCGTATCGCTCACCGGGCTCCCGCGCGAGGCAGCGCATGACCACGTCGTCGAGCTCGGACGGGATGTCGCCGCGGATGCTGCTGGGCGCCTCCGGCTTGGTGTGCAGGATGGCAGCGCAGATGACCAACAGCGAGCTGCCGTTGAACGGGCCCTGGCCCGTGAGCGCTTCGTAGAGCACGACACCCAGCGACCAGATGTCGCTGCGTGCGTCGACCGTGTGCGGTGAGTCGATCTGCTCGGGCGACATGTACTTGGGAGAGCCGAGGATGCGCTCGCTGCCCGTGAGCGACGCCGAGCCGATCGACTTGGCCAGGCCAAAGTCGAGGATCTTGAGCAGCCGCGTGCCATCGGTGCGGTCTTCGATGAAGAGATTGCCTGGCTTGACGTCGCGATGAACCATGCCGGTCGCGTGGGCGGCGGCCAGCCCCTCGCAGGCCTGCAGGGTGTAGGTCACCGCCTCGGACACGGGCAGGGGACCACCCTCCAGCACCTGCTGCAGCACGGCACCTTTAAGGCGCTCCATGACGATGAACGGCTCACCGTTCTTGTGCCGCCCCGACTCGTAGACGCGCACTGCGTGGGGGTTTTCGATCCGGGCGGTCGCCCGCGCCTCACGACGGAAGCGTTCGTAGGCCTGATCGTTTTCCAGGTGGCTGCCGAGCACGAACTTGATCGCCACCGGGCGACCGAGATCGAGATCGACCGCCCCCACCACCACGCCCATGCCGCCGCGGCCGAGCACCTTCCCGACGCGGTACTTCCCGGCGACGATCTCGCCCTTCGCGACGGGGCTGGCAAACATGCGCCGACCCTTTCATGGCGTCCCGTGGGGGCCAGAGGCTTGCCCGGGCGGGGCCGCGCTACCCCGGGGCCACCTCCCAATGCGACATGGCGTTTGAGGTGCTCGTGCCGTGGACCAACCCGGTGCCGAACCCGGCGGACGCGATCTGCCCGGCAGGCCGGAAGAACCCCCGTCCGCGCTAGCGCACCGCCGGCGGCAATGTATAACGTTGCGCTCGAACGATGCGCTTACCGAGGGATAGACGCGGAATGACACCGCACCTGTGGGCCGGCCTGCTGCTGCTCGGCGCCGTTGGCTGCGGAGGCGGCATCCAGGGCCGCACGGTCAAGGTGCACGCGCAGAAGCCCGCCAACGTGGTGGTGCTGTTTCAGCTGCAGGCCGTCGACGACCCGCTAGGAAGCCTCGGCGGGCCGCTGGGGATGGATGAGGATCAGGGCCCGCTGTCGAGCCTCGAGCAGGACGCCTTCTACGTCACCGAGGACGGCTTCCCGGTCGACCTCGAGGAGGAGGGCCTCGTCACCAACACCGACCTGCGCAGCGGGCAGCGCATCGTGGTGCTGCTCGACCTGGGCGGCGCCATCGGCGTGGGCGACCTCACGATGATGGGCGACGCGACGCGCGAGTTCCTCCAGCGTCTAACCAGCCAGCGCGTCGCCATCTACGCCTTCGACGGCGCGCCGAAGCTGCACCGCATGAGCCGCATGACGACGCCCGAGACGGCGGACAAGGCGGTCGCCAAGATCCACGTGTTTGCATCGAAGGACAAGTCGACCAACCTGCACGGCAGCTTCGTCGGCGCACTGAAGCATCTGCGCAGCGCGGTGGCCAAGTCCGACCACATGTTCGGCACCGGCGTGCTTGTCGTGATCTCGCGCGGGCCCGACCGCGCCGCCCGGATCCCGATCGCGGAGCTCGACGATGCGCTCGACGCGGAGGATGGGCTCGAGGTCGTGCGGCTTGTCCTGGGCGTCGGCCCGCTGGCGGCCGAGGCGAACCTGGGGCAGCTCTCGACCTGGGACGCGACGCTGGTCGGCCACATGGACGAGCTGTCGACGCACATGGCGCGCGTGGCGGACCGCATCAACGCCTACGGGCGCAGCTACTACGTGCTGTCCTATTGCAGCCCGTCGCGCGCCGATACCCACGCGGGCCGCATCTCCGTCACCCACGTGGAGCGGGATGGCGGCGACACGAAAGAGCGCTCGGGCGAGGTCGACTTCGAGTTCGACGCGGCCGGCTTCCGCGGCGGCTGCAAGCCCACGCAGGTGCCGCCCGAGCTGCTCCCGCAGCAGCCTCAGGAGCTCGGAGACGAGCCCGAGCAGTAGGCGCACGGGCGGCTTCGGTGTAGAACGCGCCGATGGATCTCGATTCGATCTTTGGGCTTTCGGGCAAGGTCGCGCTCGTCGCGGGTGCCTCGAGCGGCATCGGCGCTGAGTGCGCGCGGGCACTGGCGGCGGCCGGGGCGGACGTGGCACTGCTCGCGCGGCGGGCTGACCGGCTGGAGGCACTCGCCGACGAGCTGCGGGCGCAGGGCGTGCGGGCGCTGCCGATCGCCGGCGACGTGTCGGTGGATGCGGACGTGGAGCGGGCTGTGCAGCAGACGGTCGAGACGCTTGGCCCGCTGTGGACGATGCTCAACTCGGCGGGCATGTCACGGCTGGGACGGGCGCTGCGCCACGGCCGCGACAAGTGGGACGACGTGATCGCCGTCAACCTCACCGCGGCCTTCGTGCTCAGCCAGCAGGCCGGCCGCGCCATGGTCGACCACGGCCAGGGCGGCCGCATCATCCACATCTCCTCGATGCTCGGGCAGCTAGCCAGTCCGATCCACAAGCAGATCGGCTACGTCGCCTCCAAGGGCGGCGTCGACAACCTCACGCGCCAGCTCGCCGTGGAGTGGGCCGAGCACGGCATCACCGTCAATGCGCTTGCACCCGGCTACTTCCCCACCGAGCTCACGGCCGACCCCGAGACGGGTGAGCTCGACGAGGCCTTCGAGCGCGAGGTGCAACGCCGCACGCCGATGGCGCGCCCCGGCGAGCTGTCGGAGCTGCGAAGCGCGGTGCTGTTTCTCGCCGCGCCGGCGTCGAGCTACGTCACCGGCACCATCCTGCCGGTCGACGGTGGCTGGAGCGCCTGGTAGGTGGGCGGCTTCTACACCCGCACGGTGGCCGGCGGCACGGTGACGGTTCGCGACAGCGCGGCCTACCACTACGTCACCTCGCTGCTCTTCGCCGCCATGATCGCCGGCGTGCTGCACGGGGACCTCACGGGCACGGAGCAGGCGCTGTGGAAGGTGCCGACCCTGTGCCTGGGGCTGATGCTGGCCCTGCGCATGATCGGAGGCGCTGCCGTGCGCAGGGAGCTGCGCCGCGCGATGAACTCCGGCGACATCACCATGACGGGCACGCGCTTCAGCGTCGCGAACCCACCGACGTACACCTTTGCCGAACGGCAGGCCTAGTCGACCGCGCTACAGGCGCTCGGCGACGATGGTGTTGTAGATCTCCTCGACCGTCGTCACGCCCGCCGCCGCCTTCGAGACGCCATCGCGGAACATGTTGACCATGCCACTGCGCAGCGCGAGGTCCTGCAGCTGGGCCTCCGAGGGGGTCCCCTGGATCGCCTCGCGAATCTGCGGATTGACCACCAGTATCTCCTGGATGCCAATGCGGCCGCGATAACCCTGGTTGTTGCACTTGCGGCAGCCGCCGGCCTGCTGCAGCGGGAGGTTCGGGTCGAGGTTGTACTGCCGGACCTGCTCATCCGAAGGCTTGATCGGCTGCTTGCACTCGTTGCACAGGCGTCGCACGAGGCGCTGACTCACGACGCCGATCAGCCCCGCGGCGAGGAAGAAGTTGGGTACCCCCATGTCCATCAAGCGCGACACGGCGCCCGCAGCGCTGTTGGTGTGCAGGGTGCCGAGCACCAGGTGGCCGGTGAGCGACGCCTGCACCGCCAGCTGCGCGGTCTCGGGGTCGCGGATCTCACCGACCAGGATCACGTCGCAATCCTGGCGCAGGTATGCGCGCAGCACGCTTGCGAAGCTCAGGCCGATCTCCGGGTTGACCTGCGCCTGGTTGACCCCGTTCAGCCGGCCCTCGACCGGGTCCTCGATGGTCGAGATGTTGCGCCAGCTCTGGCTCAGGCCGTTGATCGACGCGTACAGCGCGGTGGTCTTGCCACTGCCCGTCGGGCCACAGTGCAGCAGCAGCCCGTGCGGCTTCTGCAGCAGCTGACTGTACTGCCGCAGGTTGTGCTCCGTGTAACCGATGCTGTTGATCGTGAGCTTCGACAGGTCCTCGTGCAGCACGCGCACTACGGCCTTCTCGCCCTCCATCATCGGTGTGGTCGAGATGCGGTAGTCGCGTAGGCCATGGGTCGTGGTGCGGGTGAAGCGGCCATCCTGCGGCATGCGCTTCTCGGAGATGTCCATCTTCGCCATCACCTTCAGGCGCGCGACGATCTGCGCGTGCGCCTGCAGTGGCATCTCTTTCCAGACCTGCAGCGCTCCGTCGACGCGAAAGCGGATCAGAAACTTCGTCGCCTGCGGCTCGAAGTGCACGTCGCTCGCCCGCTGCTGGCCCGCTTGATCGAGGCACTGCTCCACGAGGCCCTGGGCGTCGCCGTCCGCGATGATCTCCTGCGACGGCCGGCGGGGTCTCATGCTGTTCTGAACCACTGAACGTCCTGTCTGGCAACGGCGATGCGCGGCATCCACCTGGGCTGACCAGTGTAGCCTGAACTACACTCGAACACCGAATCCAAGGCGCGTTGTCGGCATTCGCCCACATCGCAGCGCATGCTTTTTTGCGGCGGGGACCCGGGTGCGCTCTACGGAACTTGCAACAGAGCTGCGGGCAGGATGTCGCTGGGCGTGCAATCGACTGCGGCGTCGAAGCAATGGCGCAGCTGCAGACTGCCACCGGCACCGTTGTCCATCGTGTAGTGCCACATGATCGGGTAGCTGCCCTCGGCGACCGTGAAGCACACCGGACCGCTGTCCGTCTGCGCATCCGCCGCGGTCGCAGCATCGAGCGACTCCCAACCGCCGAACTGATCGGCCGGCGTGTCCACCTCGACGTAGAGCGCAGCGCAGCTCTCGTTGGTTCCACCGGTGAGCTCGAAGCAGTGGTGTCCCGCCCGCAGGCGGATGGTCGCCCGCCAGTCGCCCTGCCACGTGCTGTCGCACTGCGTCCACGGCGGCTCAAACCCATATGCGCCGTTGCAGTTGCTGTCGGGCGGGTTGCTCTCCCAGCTCCAGCCGGCGGACTGGTCGAGCTCCTCGGCGGCGCCACCGCCCATGCACGACAGCACGTCCCCCAGGGTGTCGTTCTCGCCGCAGTTGCCAGACGCGCTGCACTGGTTGCGCTGGCGGCCGTGGACGCCGTTGAAGATGGCCGGGTCGGTCCAGGCCTCGTCGTCGGCGACCTCGGTGCAGTCCTCGACGCCGTCGCCGTCGGTGTCGACACCGGGCACGCAATTGGAGCCGCACGTCATGTCGTCGAGGCACTGGTTAACGCAGTCGGCGTCGGAGCTGCAGTCGGACCCGTCGAGGAAGCAGCTGTCACCGGCGCTGCAGCCGCTGACGCCATCGCCATCGCCGGAGGTGCTATCACCATCACCATCACCGCCGCCGCCACCGCCATCGGCGATCAGATCGGTGCCGGAATCGCGATCGCCATCGCCACCACCACCATCGGTGAGGCCATCACCACCACGCGATCCGGAGTCCGCCCCAAGGCCACTCTGGAAGGGTGTGTCCGCTCCCTCCGCGCAGCCGAACAGCAGCGTGCTGCAAAGCAGTGCCAAGGTCCGCGACCCCATTGTACTTCCAGGCCTGATCATTGATCTGCGACTCCATTCTACGGCGTGGCACCCAGCAGCGCTAGTTGCGGCGCACGTACGCCGCGGCCCATCGGCGGTGCGACGGGCCTACAAGTCGAAACTACATGCGTAGGCGAACGCCGCAATTTCGGCCACACGCAGGCCGCGTCAGCCTACGGCGCCGGTGATCGGCTTCAACGACGCGCAGCCCTCAGGGCACGCACTGGTCGGCGCCGACGTCGTGGGCGCCGGCGCGCAGGTCGCCGTCGAAATCGGTGGTGATCGCCGGCAGCACCTCGCCGGCGCCAACCACGCTCGCGTCGTCGCAGCTCGACAGGTGCAGCTCGCCCTCCGCCGCGTCCACGAACATCGCGGGGGCCACGTCGGTCACGTTGGCCGCGAGCGTCGCCGTCGCGCCATCGCGGTCGCGGATGTTGCGGTTGGTGAGGTTGTTGCGGACGGTCAGCCCCGAGCTTGAGCCCCAGCGATACTCGATCGCACTCGGGTAGCTGTCGTCGGCGCTGTAGAAGATCGTGTTGTGCTCGATCGCAATGTCGTGCCCGCGCTCGACGATGATGCCCACGTCGTGCTCGCGGCTGCCCGCGTACCGCGAGAAGATCATGTTGTTGCGGATCTGCGTGCCGTAGACCTCGTCCCGCAGACCGATGCCGATGCCGCGGGCGCAGTCGAGGATGTGGTTGCCGTCGATCAGGTGCGCGCTGCCCTGGGCGCTATCCCACATGTGGATCGCGTGCTCCGACAGTCCGCCCGTGTACGTCATGCCCCCGCGCAGGTCCGCCTTCATGCCGTGGGCGGGGCGCTGCACGCCGCCGGCGTTGCAGTGGATGCCGTCGAAGCGGTTGTGCAGCACGCGCCAGTCCCGCGAGCCGTGGGCGTCGATGCCGCCGGTGTAACAGGTCGTCGAACCGTCCGACGCACCGTAGCCCCAGACGTTGTCGCGGCCGGTGTCCGTCATCAGGAACTCGCTGCAGGACACCTGCACACCGTCGAGCGTGCCGCCCGAGGGGCTGCCCTTCACGAACTGCTGCCCGCCGTCGATCAGCCGCAAGTTGTGCAGCACCGCACCGTCGCCCTCCTCCCACAGGTGCACGAGGTGGAAGACCGAGGCGCGCACGGTCAGGTCGGCGATCACGATGCCGCTGGCCGCGATCGTGATCGGCGCCGTCTGGTCGCCGTGGTCGCCGTAGGCGGAGTCGAGGGTGACCGCGGAGGCATCGCCGGACCGGGAGCGCAACGTGATGTCGGGCTGCGTGAAGTACACGCCGGTGTAGTCGCCGGGCGCGGCCTGGGGAAAGTCATAGGTGCCATCCTCGAGCAGGATGGTGTCGCCGGGACTCGCGTCGCTGACGACCTGACGCAGGGTGCGGCCCTGGCCGTCGACCGTGACGCTACCGCCGCCGGCCGCCGTCACGAGGACCGTGGCCCCGGCGCGGGTTGGTAGGGCGTCGGCGAGCGCCGCGCAGCTCTGGGCGGCGGGGAGCGTGGCGGTGTCGCCGTCGCCGTCGCCGGTCGTATTGCTGTCGCCGTCGCCGTCACCATCACCGGTGCCTGTGGCGTCGCCATCGCCTGTGCCATCCCCGTCGCCGTCGCCGGTCGTGTTGCCGTTGCCGTCGCCGTCGCCCGCCTGGGTTGCGGCGTCCGGGTCATCACCCGCCGAGACCGCGTCGTCTTCGCCGCACGCCGGTAGCACCAAGAACGACAGCACAACGCATGCACCAACCCATCCCATGCCACGCTCCTCGCTCACTGGAAGTACTCGAAGTCTGGGCAACCCGGCGGCAGCGGCAGCTGCGCGGCGTCGATGCTGTAGGCCGGCAGGCCGGCGGTGGCGCGATCCGCAAGCGTCTCGACGCCCGTCTCGGTGACGCTGTCGGCGCCCATGTTGGTGTTGTCGACGGTCGTGCCCGGCCCGATGAAGCGCACGTTCTCGAGCTCCAGGCTCATGTCGTTGAACGCGTTGTAGGCCAAGAAGGTGCCGCGGTCCTTGTCGTTGACGAGGTCGCTGTTGCGGATGACGACGCGCTGCACCGCGTGGCGGCGATCCGGATTGGTCGCCTCGGTGGCGAAGCCGATCATGCCCGAGTTGACGCTCGGGGGCCCCTGCTGCACGAGGCTGTTTTCGATCACAAGCTCGCCGCCCTCGGAGATGTCCATCTCGCGGCTGTCCATGCCATCGAGCGACGCCGACACCGAGCAGCGAAACTCCATGCGCTGGGCGCGCGACTTCATGTTGTTGCCCTCGTGGGCCGCCCGTAGGAACACGCTGTTGCGGATGATCACGTCGTCGACGTCCGCGCTGAAGTAGGTGTTGTGCGTATAGCCGGGGTCAACCGATGAGCCGTTTGCCTCGAAGCGGGACCAGTCGATGTGGATGACGCCGTTGCCGCCGAGGATGCCGTTTTGGTTGTGGTGGAAGTAGACGTAGCTGAGGTCGAGGTTGCCCTGGCCCTGATCGCGCACGGCCGCGCCGTTGCCGCCGTCGCTTGCGGAGATCTCGACGCCCGAGACTTCCACGTGGCTGATCGTCGTGTTGGCGCCGAGGTTGAGAAACAGCCCCTTGCGCTGACAGGCGACGTCCCTGAGATGCGGCCGGCCGCAGACACCCACGATTGCGATGTCGCGCTGGTCGGCGCCGATGACGGCACACTCGGTGTAGTCGGCGCCATCGCCGACGATCTCGATGCGCGTGCCGTCCGCCGCCTGCGACAGCGCATCCGCAACGCTCGCGACGTCGCAGCCCTGGCGCGCGTCGCCCGCGTGGCAGACGCGGATCACCGGTCGGCCCTCGAAGCTCGTCAGGTCCGCCGCGTCGTCGAAGGGACAATAGGTCAGCACCGGCGAGCGGCTGGGGGGCGGGAGGCCGGAGTCACCATCGCCGTCGCCGTCGCCGCTGCCGTCGCCGTCACCGTCGCCGCTCCCATCACCGTCGCCGTCGCCGTCACCGTCACCGTCACCGCTACCGTCGCCGTCGCCGCTAGCGTCACCGTCGCCGCTCCCATCACCGTCGCCGCTCCCATCACCGTCGCCGGCCGGGGCGCTGGCACCGCTGTCGGCGCCGCCACCGTCGCCGTCATCGTCGCAGGCCCCCAGGGTGCACGCGGAAATTGCCAGTACGGCGCAGAGGGTGATGCGGGGCGGGGGCACGGGCACGCCCAGACTGGCGGGAAGCGCGCGCGCGAGTCAAGCGGCGGCCCTTGTCGCCGGGGGCCGCAGCACCGACAATGCGCAGATGTCGCGTGTCGTGTGGCTGCTGGGGTGCACGCTCGTCGTCGGCTGCGGACAGGCCGCGGGCGATGCGGAGCTGTCGCGTCTTCGCGAGGAGGTCGCGGCACTGCGCAGCGAGGTCGACGCACTGAGGGCCCGGGTGGAGGCTGCGCCCTCGCGCCAGCTACCACGCGCGCACGCTGCGCTGCCGAGCGCCGACGTCACGCTCAGCATCTCGACGACGCCGCCCGACGCGAAGCTCTACATCGATGGCCAGCTCGTCGCCGAGCGCACGCTCAAGCGCGCACCAAGCCACGATTCGATTCGGGTGCGCATCGAGAAGACCGGCTTTCGCATCGTCGAGCAGACGGTCGTGCCGACGCGCTCCCACCGCCTGCACTACGCGCTGTCGCGCGGCCGCGGAGTCGTCCGCAAACCCGCCGCGAGGTAGACGCGCGTGGGGTGAAGGCGACCCAAGGCACGTTGCGATGAGCCCAACGACTTCTTCACGACCGCGGACTAGCCTCGACTTGAGCGGTTTTCCATCGACTTCTCGCCGCTATCGGCGAGCGGCAGGTGGGGGTGGGCCAAGTCGAGGCTAGGCCAGCCGTCGCTCGACGGCGGCGAGCACGGCCTTGCCGGTCTCCGCGGTGCCGACGACGTCCTCGCCCGGCCGCGCCAGGTCGCCGGTGCGCAGGCCGTCCGCAAGCACGTCCTCGACCGCGCCGTTGATCGCCTCGGCGAGGTCGGGGCGCTTGGCCGTGTGCTCGAGCAGCATCGCGATGCTCATGATCGCCGCCATCGGGTTGGCCTTGCCCTGGCCCGCGATGTCGGGGGCCGAGCCGTGGACGGGCTCGTACAGCGCGCACTTCTCGCCCAGCGCCGCCGACGGCAGCAGGCCGATCGAGCCGGTGGCCGCCGCGGCCAGGTCCGACAGGATGTCGCCGAACATGTTGCCGGTGACCATCACGTCGAAGTCGGCCGGCCGCAGGATCAGCTGCATCGCGGCGTTGTCGACGTACATGTGCTCGAGCTGAACCTCGGGATAGTCCTTGCCGAGCGTGGTCATCACGTCGCGCCACAGCCCCATCACCTCGAGCACGTTGGCCTTGTCTACGCTGAGCAGCTTCTTGCCCCGGAGCATGGCCGTCTCGAAGGCCACCTTGCCGATGCGCACGATCTCGGGCTCCGAGTAGATGAGCGTGTTGGCGCCCACCCGGTTGGGCGTGCTGCCCTCGACGCTGCGCGGCTTGCCGAAGTAGATACCGCCGACCAGCTCGCGGATGACGATGAAGTCGAAGCCGGCCGCGCGCTCGGCCCGCAGGGGGCTCGAGTCGGCGAGCGCCGAAAACAGCCGCGCCGGCCGCAGGTTGGCGAACACCTCCATGCGCTCGCGCAGGGCCAGCAGGCCACGCTCGGGCCGCTCGGCGGTCGGCAGGTCATCCCACTTCGGCCCGCCGCAGGCACCCAGCAGCACGCCGTCGGCCTGAACGGCCTTCGAGAGCACGGCCTCTGTGATGGGCGCGCCGTGGGCGTCGATGGAGACGCCGCCGAAGTCGCCCTGCTCGATCTCCAGCGAGATCGAGCCCAGCTCACAGGCGCGCCGCAGCACGCTGAGCGCCTCGGTGGTGACCTCCGGACCGATCCCATCCCCGGGCAATACGAGCAATTTGAGCGTAGTCATGTCGGGCGCGTTACCCGACCCGGCGGGCCAATGCAAGCGACAGACGCGGCGCTGTGGGCGCGCCCGCACGGCGAGCCAGGGGCGGCCTAGTCCTCCGAGATGTCGTCGTCGGGGGCGTCCGGGGCATGGCGCCGCCGGCTCAGTCGCCGGGCCAACGAGAGCATCGACTCGACCATCGCGATGACCACATAGCAGCCGAGCAGCCAGCCGACCGCCATGGCCATGTGGAACTTCAAGGCCAGGAAGCCGCTGGAGCCCACGGCGAAGCTGACGAGCGCGACCGTGCGCCAGTTCATGCGCAGGTCCTTGAACGAGCGGAAGCGGATGGTGCTGACCATGAAGAAGCCCATCAGCAGCAGCGCGACGAGCACCGGAATGGCCGGCCCCTGCGAGCTGCCGAGGAAGACGACCAGCGACACGAGGATGCCGGCCGCACCCGGGATCGGCAGCCCGACGATGTACTTGCCGGGCGCGTCCGGCGTGCCGTCCTTGCTCATCGCCAGCACGTTGAAGCGCGCCAGGCGGATGGCGCCGCATGACAGGTAGGCGAATGCCGCCACGATGCCCACCGTGCCCAGCTCGTGCAGCGCCCAATTGTAGACCAGCAGGGCCGGCGCAACGCCGAAGGACACGACGTCAGCCAGCGAGTCGATCTCGACGCCGAAGGCGCTCTGCGTGCGCGTCAGGCGTGCGACGCGACCGTCGATCGCATCGAAGAACATCGCGAAGATGATCAGCAGCGAGGCGCGATAGAAGTCGTCCTCGCTGGCGCCCGGCTGGCTGAGGATGATCGCGTGGAACCCGCAGTAGATCGCCGAGAGCGTGAACAGGTTCGGCAGGATGAACAGCGTTTTTCGCAGGTTGATGCGCACGGTGTCGTCCTCGCCCGCGCCGCCATGGCGCATTGCGATGGGTAAAGCCTACGTAATGGCCCAAAGCGTGTCCAGGCGACGATCCCCCCGATGGCCGACAGGGGCCGCCAACTGGCGAGAATCGCTGCACTCGTGGGGACGCCCGCTCAGCCTCCGGCCGGCATGAACTCGGCCGAGACCTGCGCACCCAGCAGGTGGTTAGCTACGCGCAGACCGCCGTCCTCGGTCTCCTGCGCCTCGGTCAGGGCCGTGATGGCGACGTCGAAATCCCGCGCCCGAGTCAGCAGGATGCCCTGGGCCTCGAGCGCATGGCGACCGCCCACCTCGTGGTAGCGCTTGAGCGCGAGCAGGCGCTTGTCGACCGACAGCGCGTTGCTGCGCAGCCCCAGCCAGCCGTGGACCGCCTGCCGCTCGATGGGCGCCAGGCCGTGGTCCATCGGGAGCCCGAACGTGGTGTTCCAGCGGGCCTTGTAGAAGCTGCGCACGACGAAGTCCGACCCTGTGACGCGCCCTGCATGAAGCAGGCCGTGGCGCTCGAGCTGGTTGGCGAAGGCGCCCATCACACCCGGGATCGCATCCTCGGCCAGGTGGCCGGACATGGCGTCCTCGACGTGCTGCACCGCCCGGGTCCTCGCGGCGAGCCCGGCCTCAGGGCCCTGCCCCCGCACCAGCTCACCCAGCTTGAGCGACAGCCCGCGCCGGCGCTTCTCGAAGCTCAGCTCGGCCTCGGCCACCTCCAGCTGCAGCAGCGCGTCCTGCTTCAGCAGCTCCTGCAGGGCGTCGTCCAGAGGGCTCGGGGCTATCCGCGAGCTCAGCTCCCGGTCGGCCTGCAGGACCCTGCGCACCTCGACCGGGTCGAGATCGAGAAACGGCATCTGGGTGGTCGCGATCGGGCGCGGCTGGGCGATCAGCAACAGCACACAGGATGGCGCGAGCACCAGCAGCGCCCACACCCTCGCCGAGAGGCCGATCCTTGGCGTACCATCGGGTTGTGAAGTCGCCACAGCGCAATCGCCTCCTGGCCGGTGAGCCCGGGTCCGCAGTCGCGGCCCGTCGCCTCGATCAGCGCCACGCGCTGTCGCTGCCACTGCGCATTGTAGCCGATGGCGTGGCGATCGAGGCAGAAAGCCTCGACGTCGGCTTTGGAGGCATGTGCATCCGCGCCGACATCGCGCACGGGCCCGGCTGCGAGGTCGAGCTCTCGGTCGCCCTACCGAAGCGCCCGGAGCCGATCGCCTTCCGCGCCGCCGTCGTCTGGCGCGAGGGCGCGCTTGCGGGGCTGCGCTTCATCGACATCACCCCGCTGCAGCTGTGGGCGCTCTCGCGCGTCTTCCCCAGCTGAGCCGTACTAACGAAGCCGCTGCCACACGCTCCAGCGCTTGCTGCGATGGATGCGTCGGTAGTGCTTGCGGTCGGCCGCGATGCGCCCGGGGCCGCCGCGCACGAGCACGTAGTCGTACCAGGCGAGGTCGCGCGCGGGCTGCACGCGCTGCGGTAGCCACTCCCAGCGCGGCGGCACGCGCGGCGGACGATCGTCAGCCTTGAAGCTGAAGGGCGACTGCGCGAAGTCGGCGAACGTGAACATCACCGCGCCACCGCGGCGCGCCTGGTAGTACGCGACGTAGTGGATGAACGGCGAGAAGCGCACGTGCTTCGATCCGCGGCTGAAGATCAAACCCGCCACGCGCTTGCCCGGCGGGATCTTCTCGATCGCCTGGTCGAAGTCGCCCACCTCCTGCTCGAAGGCCTCGAAGGCGCGACCCGTCTGCGCGAAGTGCGCGAAGCCCGCAAGCGCGACCAGCACCGACAGCACGCCGGCGGCGCGTGGACGCGGACGCGGCAGCGCGATGATCGACAGCAGCGCAGCCAGCAGGATGAAGCGCGGCGCGATCGGCCAGATCCAGTCGTAGCTCGTCGGCGTCCACATGTAGGCGCCGAGCGCGAGCGGCGTGAGCAGACCGAGGCGGCGCGCGAGGCTGCGGCCGAGTCGGTCGGGCGCAGAGCTCGACCGCGGCCACTGCGCAGCGGCAGCCCACACGATCCACAGCCCCGCCCACGCCCACAGCAGCCGCGCGTCCTCGTCGCCGCGCAGCACGTCGGTCAGCCACGCAGGCGCCTGCGCGCTCGCCTGCTCGAGGCTCCAGAAGCTGGCCTTCGCGCGCGCGGTGCCGCCGCCGGCCGCCTCGACGGTCGCCTGGCCCGCCGGGCTGCGCGCGGCCCACAGCAGCGCTGCGATCAGCGCGGGCACCATCGGCAGGCTGCGCGAAAGCACCTCCCGGGGGCTGCGGGACAGGGCGCACAGCAGCGTCCCGAGCGCGAGAAACGCGAACGGCACGATGTGCATGTAGAAGCACGCGACGCCGACGAGCGACAACAGCACCGCGTCGCGGCGTGACGGCGCGCGGCGCATGCGCACCGCGAGCGACAGACCGTAGAGACACAGCGGGATGGCAGACAGGAAGTTGAAGAAGCCGAGGATGAGGTGCGCGTTGTACGTCAGCGGAAACGTCAGCAGCGCGGCACGCTCGTCACGCCCGAGCGTGGCCAGCAGCGCGCGCATCGACAGCGGCGTCGCGATCACGCACGCGCTCACCAGCAGCCGGTTGGCCACCTCGACATCGACGACGTAGCTCAGCAGGTCGGCGCACAGGTAGTAGAGCAGGTACTGCGTGCGCCACAGGTGCACGTCGAAGAGCTGCGACAGGCCGAAGTGCGGATCGCCGTGGCTGTGCAGCACGCGGATGGCCGCCACGTGCTGCGGAAGATCCTGCAGTGGTGGATGCGCCACCCACCACAGCGGCGCGACGGCGCACGCGCACAGCGCCCACAGCAGCAGGTCCCAGCGGCGCGACCACAGCGGCGAGTCCACTGGCGACACCCGTCAGTTGCGCAGCAGCCGCCGGAGGTTTTTCTTCTCCCAGGCGATCGCCGCGTCGTAGTGGGCAAAGGCGCGCTCGGCGCGGCAGAAGTCGCGGCCGTGCAGCTGACGCCGGGCGCCGGCCTGCCGTGGCGGGACCACCTGGTGCAACATCTCGTGGTAGATGATGTAGGCGACGAAGAAGTCCGGCACCCAGTCGGCGTCGAGCGCGGGGTGCACGCGGATGAGCTCGTCGCGCGAGTTGTAGCTGCCAAGCTTGATCGAGCGCCGCCGCGTGCCGACGGCCGCGCCGCGCCGCGCCCACGTGATGCGCGCCTTCACCCGGCCATCGAAGTACTCGGCGTTGACCGCGTCGTAGATCGCCTGCAGCGCGTGGTGCTGCCCCGCGGCGTCGATGCGGATGCGGCGTGGGCCCCGGCTGCGGATGCGCCCCCGGTGCGCCTCGATGAAGCCGCCGAGGACCTCGCCGGCGGCCGGGTCCTTGCGCCCGAGGTAGCTCGCGAGCGCTGCGACGGTCCGCGCGTCGGCGCCGAGGAACATGTGGTGCAGGCGCACCTGCCGCAGCCCCGGCCTGCGTCGGGTCGAGATCATCGTGCGCTCGTTGTCGGTGATCACCAGCGAGACCGGCTCGGCCAGATGCACGCGGAGCGCCGACTCGAGGGCATTGCGCGTCCGGCGCGGCGCCTCGTCGAGGGCCTCGTCCGAGCGCGTCAGCGAGAGCGTGTCGAGCAGCTGAGAAGCGGACGGTGGCGGGGTCGGGGGCATCGCCCCGGGGATCGCCGAGCGATGGGGGCCGCGGTGCTCGAAGTCGAATTCGGTTTGCAGAGCCGGCATGCTGTGGGTTATCCGCGCAATATCAAGCTGTAGACTTGCCCCCTGGGCGTGTCAAGATTTGCACCATGAGCCCGCAGGTCCCCCCCACGTGCACATAGAGATCGAATACTTCGGCGGCGCCCGCGAGCTGACCGGCCAGCGCCAGGAAACCCTCGTACTTCAGCCACCCGACGCCGGGCTGCCGGCGCTGGTCGCGCTGCTGGCCGAGCGCCATCCGCGCCTGTCACCGCTGCTGTCGCGGGTCCGATTGGCCGTCAACGACGAATTCGTCGACGCCACCGCGACGCTGCAGGACGGCGATCGCGTGGCCGTCATGCCGCCGGTCGCTGGCGGCTCGTCGGATACCGGTGACACCCCGGAGGCGATCGCGCAGTGCGAGGTGCGGCAGACGCCACTGTCCGTCGATGACGCGCTGGCCGCCGTGCAGCACCCGGGCGCGGGCGCCGTGACGTTCTTCGTCGGCGTCGTGCGCGACCACGCCGACGGCAAGCCAGTGAAGCGGCTGGACTACGAGGCGCACGACACGCTGGCCGTCGCGGAGATGCGGCGCGTACTCGAGGGCGTCGTCGGTGAGCACCCCGACGTGCGGCTGGCGGTGCAGCACCGCACGGGCCAGCTCGCCATCGGCGATGCGGCGGTCGTCATCGCGGCCAGCTCGCCCCATCGCGGGGACGCATTTTCTGCGTGCCGCAAGGCAATCGACCGCATCAAGGAGACGGTGCCGATCTGGAAGCACGAGTGGGCCCCCGACGGCAGCGCCAACTGGGTGAACCTCGACGGCGAGTAGTCGGCCCCCCGCTTATCCGTTATAGCCGGGTTGGGAATACGGGGAGATGGCATGGGCGGTGACAGCTTGTTGAGGGCGGCGGCGTTTGGGGCGCTTGCGATGTGGACGTGCGGCTGTGGAGCGGACGACGACGACGCATCCGTCGACGGCGGGTCGGACGGCGGCGCGGCCGCGGGCGCAGCAACGACGGGGGGCGCGCTGCCGAGGGCCGAGTCGACGAACCACTGGACTTGGCTCGGCGGCGATCTGCGCTCGACCTACCACGCGGCGGGCGAGACCGTGCTGTCGGTGCAGAGCGCACCGCGGCTGCAGGAGGCGTGGTCGATCCAGCTGTCCGCGAGCGTCAACGGCGCCGCGGCCGTCGTCGGCCCCGACCTCTACGTCGCGACGATCCTGGATGTCGTGAAGCTCGACGCCGAGACCGGGGACATGCGCTGGAGGTACACGCCCGCTGGAACCTCGTCGATCACCTATGCCGACGGGGTGATCTACAACCACAGCTACCAGGGGGATCTCTACGCGCGCGACGCCGACGGCGGAAACCCCATGTGGCGCCTCATGCGTATCAGTGAGTACGGGGCGAGCGGATTCGCTTCGCCACTCGTCTTCGATCGGTACGTCATCGTCGGGACGTCATCCAACGAGGAGGAGCGCGTATCGAGCGACGCACGCTTCCGCGGCGAGGTCATCGCCTTCGACAAGGACGACGGCGAGGAGCTGTGGCGCCACATGATCCCCGACGACAACCGCAACGGCTCGCCCGTGTGGTCGTCACCCTCCGTCGACGTCGATGCGGGGATGATCTTCGTGACCACGGGCAACAACTACACCGAGCAGGCCGGTGGCAGCTCGGACGCGATCCTCGCGCTCGACCTAGCGACCGGCGACCGGCTGTGGACGACGCAGCTGACCGCAGACGACGTCTACACGCAGCTCAACCCGCAGGGGCCGGACTACGACTTCGGCACCAACCCGATCCTCTTCGACGCGGTCGTCGACGGTGAGATGACCGAGCTGGTCGGTGCTGGACAGAAGTCCGGCCTGTTCCACGCGCTGCGGCGCGACGACGGAGAGATCGTCTGGAGCACCACGATCAGCAGGGGCGGCTCGATCGGCGGCATCATCAACAACGGCGCCCATGACGGCGAGCGCATCCTGGTGGCGAGTCACACGCTGTCGCGGGATCAGCCGCCGATGGGTACGCTGATGGCACTCGACCCGGGCACGGGTGATGTGCTGTGGCAGAAGGATCACGAAGGCATGATCTGGGCGCCGATCACCGTCGGCGGCGGCGTCGGCTTCGTGGCGTTCGACCGCCTGCTCATGGCATTCGACGCCAACAACGGCGATGAACTGTGGAGCATCGAGCTCGAGGGTTCGATCTCGAGCGCGCCCGTCATCAGCGATGGCTGGGTCTTCGTCGGCAGCGGCGTCACCTTCGGCGGCGCGACGCCCGCTCGCAGCTACCACGCGTTCAAGGTGATGCCCGAGTAGTCAGCGCAGCTGCGCAAGTGTGCCCACGCTGCGGTGGTAGTGCATCTGCTGCAGGATCCAGCGCTGCTTGTCGCGTACACGCGGCGACGGCTTGTCGACGCGGTAGATGTGCGGGTTCGGCAGCACCGCGGCCAGCAGCGCCGCCTGCCGCGTCGTCAGCTTCGCCGCGGGTCGATCGAAGAAGTGCTGCGACGCCGCGCCGACCCCAAACACTCCGTCGCCGAGCTCGGCGATGTTCACGTACACCTCGAGGATCCGCCGCTTGTCCCACAGCGCCTCGATCAGCACCGTGAAGTACGCCTCGACCCCCTTGCGCAGCAGGCTCTTGCCCGGCCACAGGAAGAGGTTCTTCGCGACCTGCTGGCTCAGCGTACTGGCGCCCCGTAGCGGCTTGCCCTTCAGGTGGTCGGCCACCGCATGCCGGATCGCATGGGTGTCGAAGCCGTGATGACTCGCGAAGCGCTGGTCCTCCGACGAGAGCACCGCGAGTCCGACCACCGGCGAGATGCCGTCCATGTCGACCCAGCGGTAGCGCAGGGCGAAGTCGTCACGCCCCTGCTGCCGTGCCTCGGCACGCCGCTGCTGCATGAAGCTCGACGTGGGCGCCGGGAAGTGCGCGAGGTACGCGACCGCGGCCACCGACGACGCGATGCCCAGCAAGACGCTCACGCCCAGGGCGCGCGCGATGCGACTGCGAAGTGAACGTGGAGCGCGCCGTGACACGCAGGCGATTAAGCCAGATCGCGGCGCCGCCGACCAAAACTCCGCAATGCGCCCCGATGACCCGAACGCGTGCGCTCAGAGCGGGACGGTGGGGCTGGCCGCGATCGTGCTGCTGTCGACGGTCAGCGCCTGCTTGTCGCGCGCGTCGGCGATCAGCCCGTGCACGTAGTTCACGAGCACCTCGCGGCGCTTGCGGTTGAGCAGCCCGTTTTCGATCCGCTGCCGCTCCTCGGCCGTGAACTTCTCTTGCTCGGCGACGCTCTTGGAGCTCAGCCGGTAGACGACGTAGCTGTCACCGAGCTTGATCGGCTCGCCGGGCAGCGGTGCCTCATCGGTCAGCTCGAAGGCCGCCTTCACGAGCGGCGCCGAGTCGAACGGGCCGGGGATCGGCGTGTCGCTACGCCCGAAGGGGCGCGTGTCGCGGAACTGCGGTGCCATCGGATCGGCGGGCGCCGGCGGCTCCTCGGCCTCGTCGCCCTCTTCGCCCTCTGCACCCTGTTCACCGGGAGGCGCAGGCGAGCGGCCCGCCCATGCGGCCTCGAGCGCCTCGACGGTGGTGCCCGCCTTGAGCTGCGCAAGCGCGTCGTTCGCAGCCGTCTCGGCGAGCTCGCCGGCGCGGCCGTCGCGGAAGAGCCGCTCGGCAAGCTCGCGCTTGGCCTCGTCGAGCGGCACGTCGCCCTCGCGGACCGCATCGACCTTGATGATGTGCAGGCCGAAGGTGCTCTCGACGACGTCGGAAATCTGCCCCGGCTCCATCGCAAACTGCGCCTCGTCGAAGGGCTTGACCATGCGGCCCTTGGGGTTGAAGCCGAGGTCGCCGCCCTTCTTGCCGCTGCCCGGGTCCTCGCTGTGCTCGGTCGCGAGCGCCGCGAAGTCCTCGCCGGCCCTGGCCTGCGCAAGCAGTCCGTCGATGCGCGTGCGCGCCTTCTCCTTGTCCTCGTCGGTCGCGCTCGAGGCAACCTTGATCAGGATGTGGCGTGCGCGCACCTGCTTCTCGAGGCCCGTGTAGCGGTGCTTCTGGCGATCGTACTCCGCGTCGACCTCGGTGGTGTGCGCGGCCATCCAGGTGGCGATGTTCGCGTCGTTCACCTCGATCTTCTGGGCGTAGTGCAGCGGCGAGAAGCGCGCGTACTTGAGCACGACGTTCTCCTGCTCGCGCACGTAGGCGCTCCAGGTCTCGCCAGTGCCGATGCTGATGTTCGCCAGCAGCGTCTCGCGCATGCGCTGCGCGAGCGTCGCCGTCGTCTGGCTCTGCGCGAAGTCGCGAACGCTGCGACGCAGGGCATTGTTGATGAAGCCCTTGAGGTTGTCCTTGCTGAAGTTGCCGTCCTCATCGCTGAACGCGTAGCGGCGCGGCCCAGCAGGCGGCAGCACGGCGTTGGCGTCGACCGACATGGCGACGTAGACGATGCCGTTTTCGACCAGGTTGTCGATCACCTCATCCTCGGTCACCGCGTAGCCGAGCTTCTCGGCCTCGCGGGCGAGCAGTCGCTCCTCGACGAGGCCGTCGAGCACCATGCGCTCCATCTGGTACTGCTGCGCGAGGTCGCTGGGAAAGCGATCGCGCGCGAGCAGGAACGCGGAGCGCAGCTCCGGCGGTGCGATCGCCTGGCCGTAAACCTGCGCGACGTTCGTGGCGGGGGCCGCCGCGCAGCCCTCCGCCTGCGGTCCACCGAACTGCAGCACGAACACGCCGCTGAGCAGGAACACCATCGCGAACAGGACAGCGCCCTTGTATGTCTGACCGAATTTCTCAAGCACGTGGCATCTCCCGAGGGCGCGCAAGGTACTGGAGCGCTCGCGGCGCGGCAAGAGTGCAGCCACCGGCGCACAACCGCAGGACGCATCGAGTAGACTCGCGGGCGCATGCACACCCGGCTGCCAGGGCGACGACCACGCCGCAGGCTCGAGCTTGCAATTATCTGCTGTGGTTGCATTTTCGGGGTGGCGACCGGCGCTGCGCAGGCACAGGATTCGGTGCTGGTCGTCACGGTCGGCGACGCTCGGACCGGGGAGGCCATCGAGCGGCTGCGCGACGGCGGCCTGGCGAGCGGCGTCACGCTGACCGACGATCCGGCCGCCTGGGCGGCCCACGCCGAGACCGGCTTCGCACCGCAGCGGCTGGGGGCGCTCGTCGAGCTCGACCGGCTGCTGGCCCAGGCCCAGGCCCAGGCCGCCGCGCTCGACGAGGGCGCCGCGCTGTCATCGCTGGCCCAGGCGTCGCGCGCGGGGGCGGACCTGCTGGACCTGCCCGGGATCGCGGCCTGGCACGCGGAGATCGAGATGCGCACAGGGCTCGTGGCGGCGCAGGCGGGCCGCCCGCAGCTGGCGGATGCGGCCCTGCGGCGTGCCGCCAGCCTCGACCTGGAGCGTCGGCTGATGGCGGCCGAGGCCACGCCCGAGGTGGTGAAGCTGGCACAGACCATCTGGCAGCAGGCGCGCAGCGCGGCCGAGGGGCGGGTGCGCGTGGACACGGACGTCCCAGGCGCCCAGGTCTTCCTCGACGACGTGCTTGTGGGCACCGCACCGCTGACGGTCGCTGCCCGCGTGGGGCGCCACGTGCTGCGGGTCGAGGCGCCCGGGAGCCTGGCCTACGGGACGTTTCTCGAGCTGATGGCGGGCGAGCGACCCCCCATCGGCATCGCCCTGCCCCCCGACCCGGCCGTGGAGCGAGCCCAGGCCGTCCTGGCCGCCGCCCACAGCGGCCACCTGCAGGGCATCGAGACGGCGCTCGCGGCGATGCCCGAGCGCGCCGCGGCGGGCGGGCCGAGGCAGGTGTGGGTGGTCCAGCTCGGCCGCCGCGCCGAGCGCATGCTGCTGAGCCGCTGCCAGCGAGGGGGGTGCGAGCCCGCCATGGCCCTCGAGGGCGCGGGCGCTCGTCCCCAGGGAGGCGCCCCCGGTCAGCCCGGTCAGCTGCCCCTGGGCTCGGTGGCCGCCGCACGCTGGCTCGACGAGCCGGCGCGGGCGCCGGCCGCACGCCCCTCCTCGGACCGCCTGCCGGGCTGGGTGATCTGGGGCAGCGCAATCGTCGCGACGGCCGCGACCGCGACCCTGACCGCCCTGCTGAGCGACGGTCGCACGGAGCCCCGGCGCGAGCTGACGGTGGTGGTCGACCCCGGCGATGCCGCCCCTTAGCGGCGTAAATCCGCCTGCCTGTGCCGAACCGCAGCCCTTTGTAATTTTGCGCGCCAGTCGTTGCGTCGACGTCGCGCCCGCGTAGACTCGCCGCGCGGCTGATCGGAAAAGTCCGTATTATCCGAGCTGGAGAGGAACTGAGACCGTGGCGAACGAGCAAAGTGGCGGGGGAAACACGAAGTTCATCCTGGCCGGGGTCCTGCTACTCGCGGGAGCCGCGGGCCTGTGGGCGATGCTCCAGCCCAGCGCCCCCGAGCCGACGCCCGAGCCGCCGAAGAAGGAAGAGGTCGAGCGGGTCAACCCGATGGCGCAGCAGCTGATCATCGAGGATGAGCCCACCAAGGACGCGGCCGTCGCCGAGCCCGAGCCCGAGCCCGAGCCCGAGCCCAAGAAGAAGCGGCGCAAGAAGGGCCCCAGGCGCCCCAAGCCCAGCAAGTGGGACTGCAGCGGCGACATGGCCCGCGCAAAGCTCCAGAGCGTGATCCGCAACAACCGCGGTCAGGTCCGCACCTGCTACGAGCGGCGTCTGAAGCGCAACAACATGCTGCAGGGCGCGCTCAACCTGAAGATCCGCGTCGGCGACGGCGGCAAGGTCGACGACACGAAGGTGTCGGGCTCGCTCAAGGACAAGGAAGTGTTCCAGTGCGTCAGCAAGATCGCCAAGAGCTGGACCTTCCCCGTGCCGGACGGCGGCAACTGCGCCGTCATCTCGATCCCGTTCCAGTTCTCGCCGAAGAACTAGCGCCCAATGCTGCCACGGCCGTGGCATGCGCCGACGCAGGTGACGACGCGTCGGCCATGTGGGGCGTCAGAATTGCCCGTGGACACTCAAGCCGGTGTGACCGCGTGCGAATGTGGGCGTCACATGCAGTGACCACCTGCGCCGCGGCGGCGACTCCCAGGCGATTAACGCATCGAGCACCGGTGCCGAGAGCACCATGGCGCCGCCCACGACCGCGACGGTGCTCGCGACTGTGCAGTCGGTGCTCGTGGAGTCTTCGCAGGAGAACGCGGAGTTCAGCGCGCCGATCAGGAACATCAGCATCCCGGTGCTTCGATAGAGCGCGCTGCCGAGCCCGCGGTACCCGTTGTCGTGCAGCCCGTGGATGATGGGCGTGGCGAACGCGTAGCCGAGCACGCCCAGTCCGAAGACTGGCATGAGACCGATGGAGATCGCATCGGCTGCGAGTGTCTTCCAGCCGTACCAGGTCGATGGGCGGACGTCGGCGTCGGCGTCGGCATCGGGGTCGGGGACAGACTCACTGCGGGTGTGGGTCGCAGCGACGATGGGGCGCCCGCGATTCACACCTTCGTCGGATGCCAGGGCAACCGCGACGCCTCCAGGCGCCCAAGCGGTCAACATCAACGCCGCGCACAGTAGGAGACAGGGAGGTAGATCGCGCATGGCGGGAGTGTTGAGCAAGCTGCGTGCCAACGCATAGGAGACCCGGGCTCGGAGCGCTCGCATGACGTACTGTGCGCAGTGGGCCTCTTGTCACGGTAGCGGGTGGCGGGTGGCGAGCGCCATGCATTGCGCAACCGTGTTGCGAGCGCCACAGTGGGCGCTGGAAGCACACGCCACCTCGCGAAAGCGGTCGTCGTGGCGTCCCGGGCGCGCTCGATGCCCCCCGCCCCCTGGCCCGTAGATTGCATTGTCACGACCCGATGAGCCGTTGGCCGATCTTCCTTGCCCTCGCCGTGACGCTGCTGCTCGCGGCATGCGACGACGCGGAGGTCGAGCCACAGCCGGGCAACGGCATCGAGGGCGTCTTCGAACTCACCGGGCCCGCGCTCGAGTGGCCCTTGCCGGTCGGCGCGCCCGTGCGGGTCGGCATTCGCCAGCGCTTCGTCGGCACACAGGAGCAATGCAACGGCGGCGTGATCTCCGAGGAAGACTGCTTCATCCCGGCGGGCTATTTGCGCCTCGACGTGCACTCGATCGTCTGTGAGGCCATCGAGTGCGAGATCGAGGCCGTGCGGGACTCGGACCCGCGGGAGCCGGAGTTTCTGATCACGGCGATGGAGCCGGGCAACGACTTGCTGAGCGTGACGATCGCCGCAGAAGGATTCCCCGCCCGCGACGACAGCTGGCCGATCGAGGCGCGCACGCCCGAAGCCATTCGGGTCTCGAGGCGTCCGCTCGCCGACGCCGGCACGCACCACGCGGCCTTCGTCGGGGCGCGCATACGCTGGGATCGCCGCCTGGTCGCCCAGGACGAGGAGGGCCGCGAGGTCGGGTTGGCGCGCACGGACGAGACGATCACGATGGAGCTCGAGGGGGACGCCTACAGGGTGGACGACTACCGCGCAGACGCGATCTCGCTCATCGCCAATCGCCCCGGCAGTGGACGCGTGCATCTGCGCGGCGGCTCGCTGCAGCGCACCCTCGAGCTGAGCGTGGCGGACCGGTTCCAGGTGTCCGCCCTCGAGGTGGTGCCGATGCCGGCGTGGGCCCCCACCCTCGACGACGCGCCGGTCGATGTCGACGTCGATCCGCTCGAGGACCCACCGCTCGACTCGATCGTGATCGACCGCGCAGGCAAGCAGGCCTTCGCGCTGCGAGCACTGTTCGACGACGGCACGCAAGCGCTCGGAGGGGCGGTCACCCTCTCGGCCATGCCGATGGGCCACCTCTTCATGCTGCCCCTCGGCGCGGATGCCTACTTCACCCTAGAGCCCTACTCCGACGGCGAGGTCCTGCTGGAGGCCTCGGTCGGCGACGTGCTCCTCGCCGTCGACGTGAGCCTTCGCGGCATTCCGGACCCGGGATTCTGAGGATGTCAGTCCACGCGTTCGGGATCGCTAGCGGCCGCCGAGCGTGATCGCGGGTGGCTCGCGGTTGAGGTCGACCAGGATGCGCGCGCTGCCGCCCGCCGGCACGTCGACTCGCGTCGTGGCTACGCGGCCGAGCGGCGGGCACTCGATGCGCACCGTGTGCTTGCCCGCGGGCAGCGGATGGTTGCGCAGCGGCGTGTTGCCCACCTCCCGGCCATCGATCTGCACCGTTCCCCAGGGCAGCGCGTTGACGCTCAGCCGACCACGGCGTGGACCCGGGGCGGCGGTACCGCCGTCGCGCTTCGCCCGCCGGGTCGCGGCCGGAGCCGCAGCGCGCCCCGTCGCAGGGGAGTCGCCGGCCGGCTGCACGCGGGGGCCGGCATCGCGCGTCGCCGCGGGCACGGCCGGTGGCGGCGGCTCGGCCACCGGCGCCGCGCGACCCACCTCGTCGTCGCGGGACGCAGGCGGTGAGCCCGCGTCGGCGAACCATAGCCCGGCGGCGACGAGCACCGTCAGCAGCGGCCAGACGAAGCGGGCTGCGCCGCGACGCCCGGCTTCCGTGCCGGGCTCAGCGGTGGGCGGCGATGCGCCGTGGGCGTCGCCGGCGTCGCGCGCAATCGGCTGCGTCGACTCGGGGGGCGGCCGCGACTCGATCGGCTGGGTCGAGTCCGGGGCGGGGCCCTCGGTGTCCGGCACGGTCCGCTCGATCGGCTGCGTCGCCTGCTCGATGAGCTGGTCCAGGTCCACACTGGTCGCGATCGTCTGGACCTCCGGACCGGAGCCGTCGCCGCTGCCGGACGGCTCGTCGCCGGCGCCGTCGGTGGCGTCCGGCGCATCCGAGTCGCCAAAGCCCAGCGCGCGCGGATGCTTCGCCTGCACCTGCGTGACCTGCAGCCCGAGATCCTGCGCCACTCCGTCGGGGCGCCGCGAGGCAAGCCAGCCACGCAGCTGCTTGCCAGCCTCCGCCGCGTCCGCGGGCCGACCCTCGGGATCGGGGCTCAGCATGCGCATCACGAGCGCCGACAGCTCGGCATCGATGTCGTCACCCGGCACAGCGGCCACGCCGAGCGTCTCCGCCTTGCGCGCCGCGTTGCGGTCGGGGAACGCGGGCCCGCCACACAGCCCCTCGTAGAGCACCGCGCCGAGCGCGAACAGATCGGTGCGCGCATCGAGCGGATCGCCGCGCAGCTGCTCGGGGGACATGAACCCCGCGGAGCCGAAGAGGTCGCCGCCACCGGTGTCGGCGACCGACGCGGCGATGCCGAAGTCCAGCAGCCGCGCGTGCCCATCGCGGTCGACCATGATGTTGCGCGGCGTCACGTCGCGATGCACCACCTGGAAGCGACCGAACGCATAGCGCAGCGCCTCGCAGATCTGCGCGCCCACGTGGACGACCATCTCAGGCTGCAGCTCCCCGCGACGCATCAGCTCCTTGAGCGTGACGCCCTCGACCCACTCGAGCGCTAGAAAGTAGACGCCGTCGACGACGCCCAGCTCGTACACCGGCACGATGTGCGGGTGGCTCATCTGAACGAGCGTGTTGGCCTCACGCACGAACATGTCGACGAACGCGGGCTCGCGCGCGAACTTCGGCAGGATCTGCTTGACGACCAGGCGCTTCTCGAAGCCGCCGGGTCCGCGCAGGCGCGCCAGAAAGACGCGCGCCATCCCACCCTCGGCGATCTGTCCATCGAGCAGGTACTTGCCAAAGGGCTTCGGCCCCTGCGGGGTGGTCCGGGTCACTGCCGCCGCATGATACCCCAACGGGGCGCCGAAGATTGCGCCGGCTCCCGGTTGTGTGCGACATCCAGGGTGTGCACCCCCGGACGCCCGCACCGCCGCCGTGCATGCTCGCCGCGCTGGCCTCGCTCACCGTGTTGATAGCGGCCGGTTGCGAGCAGGAGGTGCTGTCGGTGACCGCGGAGCTGTCGCTGCGCCACCCTGATGGCTGCGAGCTCGGCGCGGTCAGCGCGGTGACGATGCGCGCCACGGGCGACTTCCCTCCATTGCAACAGGAGGTCGAGCTGTTGGGCGGCAACAGCCCACTGTCCGGCGCCCCCGCCGACAGTCGCGTGCTCGTCTTCGATGGCGAGTACGCGGGCGGGCGGGCGGGCGGCCTGTGGACGCTCGACGGCGGCGACCAGCGCGGCGAGGTGCTGATGTTGCCGGTCGGGCGCAGCTGCCAGCTCTCCGGCGACGGTCCGATCATCGAGCCGGGCGCGGCGGTGGTCGCCCTCGGCGACGGCGCGCTGCTCTCGTTCGGTGGGCACGGGCCGGACGGCGCGACCGACACGGTCCTCATTCGACGCGCCGGTCAGCTCGACCTCGAGCCGCTACCCGAGCGGCTGTCGGTGCCGCGCGCGTGGGCGAGCGCCACGCGCGTCGGCGACCTCGTGCTGGTCGCGGGCGGCGGGCCGGGCGGCGACGTGCGCCTGATCTACGAGAGCTTCGAGGTGTTCGACCTGCGCACCGAGCAGTTCGTGTTCGAGCTGCGCGGCGGGCTCGCGATGGGACCGCGACGCTCGCACTCGGCGCTGGCCCTGCCCGACGGGCGCGTGCTGATCGTCGGCGGCGTCGGCGAGGGCTCGGAGGCGCCCCTGTCGAGCGCCGAGCTGATCGACCCCGCCACCGGCGAGGTGTCCGCGCTGCCGGACGAGCTGCAAGACGGACGCAGCACGCCGGGGCTCTTCCGACTGCGTAACGGCATCATCATGGTCGTCGGTGGCGACGACGCGCGCGGCATCGCCGTGGCGAGCGCCGAGTGGCTCGACCTCGAGCGCATGCGCTTCATGCCGATCGGTGCCGAGCTCACGCTCCACCCGGACGCCGCCGCGGTGCTGCTGCCGGGCAACCGCATCGGATGGTTCGGCTGCGATGCCCAGGCGGGCGCCTGCGGGCTCGAGCTGCTGCTGGCGAACTTCGACGTCGAGGCGGTGCCCCTCGAGCGCACGGGGCTGGGGTCGGCGGGCCTGGGGCAGCTGCGCATGCAGGTGCTGGGCACGGGTGCACTGCAGATCCACGGCGAGAACCAGGAGCAGGGGAGCTTCGCCGTCCAGTACGACCTCAACACCGGGGCGACGCAGCCGGCCGTGATCGACTCGGCGCTGCGCGAGCTGTGGTCGCTCGGTGATGGCACGCTGCTGCACCACGGCGTCGACGGCACCTTCGTCACACGCCACGAGCTATCGAGTCCCTACGACGCGCCCGGCGGCGATCTACTCTCGCCCGACGACCTGGGCGTCGCCCTCGACGCACGGGGTCGATGGGCGGTCTCCGACGTGGGCCTGTCGGCACGTGCGCCCCAGGCTCGCTTCGACCTGCCCCAGCTGCTGTTCGGCTCGGTGCACGTGCGCATCGAGGTGGACGGCAACGCCGAGCTGCTGCTGACGCCCGACGGTGTGCGCGCGGTGGCCGTCTCGATCGAGCCCACGCGCATCGCCGTCGGCGACTGCAACCTCAGTCGAGCCACCGGACAGCCGGTCCACGTGCAGCGCGATGGCAGCGAGCTGACGATCGAGAGCGCGGGCGTCACCGACCACTGCACCGTCGACGCGCTGCAGGGCCCCGTCGGCATCGGCATGCGCGCCGCGCCCGGCGCGACGGTGACTGGCTTCGCGGTCAGCCGCTAGCCCTTGGTCAGCGGATGGCGCGGATGGCGCGCGCATGGCGCATGGAAGGCGCACGGACGGCGAGCGCATTGGCCACGGCGCGCAGCACGCGCGGGGCTAGGCCTCGAGGTCGATCGCCTCCGAGGTGACCTTGAAGCCAGGCGCGTAGAGGCGCACGAAGCGCTCCGGGTCCACGACACCTCGCTGCGTGAGCTCGCGGTGTGCCTGCTCGACCTCGAAGCGACCCTCCGCACCCAGCAGCTGTCCGCGGCGCATGCGCGCGCTAGCTAGCACTATTGTGCCATCGCCGGCCTGCTCGCGGTCGCCCAGGATGGCCTCGAGGATCTGGATCGCCCCCGCGTCGTCGTCGCGCAGGTGCGCGATGGACGCGCGCAGCAGCCTCACGTGGTCCGCCAGGTAGTCGCGCTGCAGTCGCTCGAGCTGCGCCAGCGACTCCTCCGCCAGGCGCAGCCGGATGTCGAGCCCCTGGGGGTCGGAGTCCAGCGCCGCGGTGAGGTGGACCTGGGCCGCCATCAGCGCCCGGTCGCTGCGCCACGGCTCGATCGTCCACAGGTCGATGGCCTCCTTGCGGTCCTCGATGATGTCGGTCGTCCCGATCGCATCGCCCGTGTAGAGCGCCAGCTGGGTCTCGATCAGCGACTCGATCAGCGTGGAGATGCCGAAGCGCTGCTCCGAGAGCCGCTCGCGGGCCTGCAGCAGCGCGCGGCGTGCGCTGTCGACGCGGTCCTCGACCAGCATCTGGAAGGCGGTCAGCAGCCGAAGGTGCGTGCCGGAGATGCGATCCTCGCGCTCCTCGGCCTCGCGCGTCCACGACTCCACGTTGCGCAGCTCGTCGAGCCGCCCGAGCATCTGATACAGGCGCGCCATCTGGGTCCGGCACAGGCGCATCTCCACCGCGCGCCCCTGGCAGCGCGTGCGGAACAGCTCCTCGGCCTGCGTGATCTGGAGCAGCGCCGGGGCGAGCAGGCCGCGGTTCTGGTAGTGCCAGCCCGATGCCATCGCGACCTCGGCGCGGCTGCTGGGGTCGCGCGCCTCCTTGACCAGGCGCTCCGCCAGCTGCAGCCCGTGGCTGGTGTCACCCTGATCCATCGTCGACTCGATCGACGTGTAGAAGGCACACGCGGCCTGCACGATCCTGCGCGGCTCGCCGCAGTCGAGGCAGTCGATCAGGTGCTGCGCGATCAGCGGTGCGACGCGAACAGGGTAGACGTAGAAGAACGCCCGCTGGATCTGGAACGCCGCGTCGAGCCGCTCGAGGTCCGCCACGTCCACGAGGTGCTCCGGCCGGCTGCGAAAACCCAGGCCGCGCGCCTTGAGGTGCTCGCTGAGCAACAGCGCACGCGACAGCGCCTGCGATCGCCCCTCGTCGAGCTTGATGTTGAGCGCGACGAGCGTACGGCGCAGCACCGCATAGCCGCGCGTCACTTGGCCAGCGAGCACGAGCTCGGTGCCCGCGCGCCGCTCGAACACCAGCGCATCCTCCTCGCTTGCATGCTCGGCGGCGTCGATGAAGACCTCGGCCGCCATGCTGCTGCGACCCGCGTTGATCAGCGCCTCGGCCCACTGCACGCGCAGCTCCTGCTGCCACGCCTCGTCCTCGTGGTACTTGACCGCCAGCTCGTAGAGCTGCGCCGCCTTGTCGAAGGCCATCGCACGACTCGCCTGGGTGGCCGCACGGATCGCGTAGATGCCAGCGCGCGCGAAGTCCTCGGCGCCGATCAGATGCTCGGTCAGCGCCTGCAGGTCGGGCGTGCCGCTGGCCTCGAGGGCATTGGCGAGGCGACCGTGCCAGCGACGCACCAGCGACTCGTCCATGCGCGCGAGCACCGCGCGCCGGATGCCGTCGTGGTAGATCTCCACCGCACGCGTGCCCTCCCCGCCCACGCCGCGCACGAGCTTGTCGCCACGCAGTCGCTCGAGCGCGTCGTGGAGGTTGACGGCCTCGCCCGTCAGCGCCGAGAGGATGTCCTGCGAGACGGGGCGCCCCGACACCGCGATGATCTCGAGCAGGCTCGCCGGACCCTCGTTGAGCGCGGCGAGCTTCTCCGACAGGGCCGCGTCGAGACTGACGGGGCGCTTCGAGTCGTAGCCCGCCTCGTCGGAGCGTTGGTAGTGACCGATCAGCTCGCTGAGCACGTAGGGGCTGCCGCGCGACTCGCGGGCGAGCGCATCGAGGTCGGCCTCGTGGTCGTCCTTCAGGAGCTGCCGGGCGAGCGTGCGGATCTCGTCGGTATGAAGCGGCCCCACCGTGAGCTGACGGATGTCCGCGGCGCCCGTCTCCCGCGTCTGCTCGAAGAGCGTCTGCAGGCACGGGCTGTCCTGCACATCGCCGCTGCGGTAGGTGCACACGAAGAGCAGCGCGGGCGCATCGGCGCCGGTGATCACGTCTGCGATCAGCCGCGCGCTGTCTACATCGCCCCACTGGAGGTCATCGATGCACAACATGACCCGGTGCTGGTCGGCCATGCGGCGCAGCAGCTCCTTGAGGGCGCCGAAGGCACGGCGGCGAAGCTCCGGAAGATCGCTCGGCAGCCCGTGGCGGCGCTGGACGCGGTTGACCACCTCGACGCGGCGCAGGACCGGGAAGACCTGCGCCAGCGCGTGGATGTCCCGCGGCATGACGTCGGCCGCGTTGATCGTGGGCGTGCGCCGGAGGAAGCGACTGAGCGCATCGACGAGACTGTCGAAGGCCTTGAAGGGCACCATCTCGCGCTCGTAGCAGCGTCCCCGCAGCACGACGGTGTTGGGCTGCGAGGCGATGTCCTCCGAGAAGCGATCGACCAGGGCGCTCTTGCCCATGCCGGTCATCCCCTGCATGAAAACCACGACGGCCTTGCCCTCGTCGGTGGTGCGCAGCGCCCCGTGCAGCTGCCGCAGCGTGTCCTCGCGCGCGACGAAGGGGACGAGCTCGTCGTGTGCGGGGAGCTGCGGGCGCTCCGAGGTGTTGGGGCCGCCCCCGAGCACCGCCAGTACATCCTCACCGCGCGGCCGCGCAGCCGGGTCGCGCTGCAGCAGCGACGCACACAGCTCGTCGAGGTCCTCGGGGATGTCCGTGCAGATGTGCGAGGGGCGCGGTGGATCGTAGCGCTGCTTCTGGCGCAGCACGTCCATGTAGTCGCCGTCGAAGGGCACGCGCGCGGTCAGCGCCTCGAACAGCATCACGCCCAGCGCGTACCAGTCGGTCGCCTCCGTCACCGGCACGCCCGCCGCCTGCTCCGGCGACATGTACGCCGGCGTCCCCATCACACCAGCGTCGAGCGTGCCGTCGCCGTCGGCGAAGCGCTCCACGGCGATGCCGAAGTCGAGCACGACCACGCGGTCGTCGGGCGTCACCAGGACGTTGTCGGGCTTGAGGTCGCGATGCAGCTGCCCGGCCCCGTGCACGGCGAGCAACCCCTCGGTGGTCTGCGACAGGATGTCGCGCAGCTTGTCCGCGTCCTGCAGTGGCGACGGGTCGAGCACATCGCCCGCCGCGCGCAGCTCGCGGGTCGCGCGCGTGTCGCCGGCGAAGGGCTTCGGTAGCTCCGCGCGCCCGAGGCCGAGCACCCGATCGAGAAAGCCGGTCCCCGGGACGTACTCCATCGTGAAGAACCACTCGGCGCCCTCGACGAACAGCTCGTGCAAGACGACCAGGTTGCGATGGCTGACATCGGCGAGCGCGCGGAACTCGCGCTTGAAGCGGTAGATGCCCGACGCGTCGACGCGTCTGAGGGTCTTGAGGGCGACCTGCGTCTTGCGCTCGCGGTCGAACGCGAGATAGACGGCGCCCATGCTGCCCTCGCCGAGTTTCTCCTGGACGAGGAAGCGGTCGGTTCCGAGGAATTCACGCCCCGGTATGTCACCCGAGCTCAACCCATTCACACGACAGCCAGCTTAGCCCAAGGCAGGCGCGCGCGCGATGATCGGGTCACGGCCTCACCACAAGGTCAGGTAGGCGTCGGCGCACACGCGGCGACTGCGCACACGCGGCGACTGCGCAGTTATTGTTGGCTATTCGTCGGCCGAGTGACGACATTCAGCCGTCGATGCCCGCGTCGGCGACGGCCGGTTCGTCGTCGGTTGCGTAGCCGAGATTCTTCAAGCGTTCCAGGGTGCTGGCGTCTCCCGCGAGGTTGACCTCTTGCTTGTCGACCGCGCCGCGCTTGGCCGCGTCGGCCACCCGCTGCAACGTCTTGCGCGCCTCGTCCAGCCGCACCCCGCCGCGCTGCGCCATGTTCTCCTGCTCCGCCTTGTCCGCGAGCATGTCGTACAGCTCCTCGGGATCGAGGCCGCGCGGGTTGCCCGGGTTGGCCTCGATGAGCTTCAGCGGCATGCCCTCGCTTCGCGTGCGTAGCGCGCGCAGGACGTTGCCCTCGTGGCTCTCCTCGGCGAAGACGTTGACCGCGTCCTGCGACAGCTGCTTGCCCTGCACGCCGCCGGGCACCGAAAGCGCGTTGGTGGCTAGCAGGGTCGGCATCAGGTCGATCGACTGTACCCAGTGACCGACGTGCTGCCCGGCCGGGCCGCCCTTGGGGAACTTCACCAGCAGCGGCACGTGCACCTGCTCGTCATAGAGCGTCGTGCCGTGCCAGTAGCCGCCATGCTCCATGAACTCCTCGCCGTGGTCGGAGGTGACGACGATCGTCAGGTCATCGTAGAGGCCGCGCTGCTTGAGCTCGGCGACCAGCTTGCCGAAGTGCGCGTCCCAGTACTCGATCTCACCCTCGTAGAGGCCGCGCAGGGTGTCGACCTCCTCGGGCTTCGGGCTCTGGTTGGCGGCGCGCGAGTAGCCCGTCCCGTCGTAGGGGTGCGGGTAGTAGGGGTCGTGGGGATCCATGTAGCCGGCGAACATCAGCCACGGCGCCCGCGGCTTCTCGTCGAGCATGCCGAGGATGGAGGCGTTGACGTGCTGCGCATCGCGGTAGGCGCTGCCCTCCTCCACACGGCCGAGCTTCGCCTCGAGCTTCTCGATGACGCGCTTGGCCGCCTGGATGAAGAGCAGCTTGGCGGCGGTGTCGTTGGCACCCAGCACGAAGCGCGGCTCGAGGTAGGCGTATCGGTCGAAGCCCTGGTGGAAGTTGAAGAAGGGCGCGACGTTGTAGTTGGTCGCAACGCCCATCGTCGTGTAGCCGCCCGCGGCCATCGCCTCCGGCAGCGTCACGATGTCGTCCGGCAGCGACGCGCTCTTGGACATCGTGTTGTGGCTCGACGGGTAGCGGCCCGTCAGGATCGAAGCGAAGCTCGGACGCGTCCAGGAGGCGTTGGCGAAGGCCTTGTCGTAGACGATCGCGTCCTTGGCGAGTGCATCGAGGTGCGGCGTCTCGATGCCCTCGTGGCCGTACGCCGGTAGGTAGTCGGCGCGCAGCGTGTCGACCACGATGAACAGCACGTTGCCCGCACCGCTGGGCGCGGCCTTGCGACCGTCGGCCGCGGTGCCGAGCGATGCCACCGCGGGCGTCCCCTGCACAGCGACGCCGAACAACACGACGAGCATCCCCGCGACGAGCGCGGGCGTTGTCCACGGCCGCAGTAGCTTGCCACCCGCGACCGAGCCGAGTGCGCGCAGCAGCCACGCCAGCAGCAGGAAAGTCAGCGCCGTGGCGACCAGGCAGCCGACCAGCACGCCCAGCCCCTGCGCGCTCTTCCACACCAGCTCCTCGTGGTAGAGGTCGCGGCGGATGCGGAAGGCCGCGATCGGCAGCGCGCCGGCGCATGCGAGCCCCGAGGCGATGAGGCCGTAGGCGAGCGGCTCGGCCATCGCCGCGCGCTGCATGAGCCGTCCGCTGAACGCCAGCACGGTCGCTCCCACGAGACCGGCGCCGCCGAACAGCAGCCCGTAGGCCAGCGCGCCGTACCACAGCACATGCAGGTCTGGCTGGCCCGAGCCGGACGCCAGCGTCACCGCCGCCTCGCCCAGACCCAGAAGCGCACCGCCCAGCAGACCGCCACCGCCGCCGATCGCAGCGCCGCGGCCGACCTTCGGCCAGCGCGCCTCGTCGACGCGCTCGATCTCCTTGGCGACCACCTGCTCGCGCTCCTCGTCCTCGACCTTGACCTCGACGCTGTAACCCACACGACGGGCCATGAAGACGAGCCCCCCGAACGAGGAGATGAACATCTCGACGGTGAAGCCCAGGGTCGCGATCAAGGCCGCTATGGGCGCCGGAATCCCGACGCTCGCGTAGAGTGCCGCGGCCGTCGCTTCTCGAAGACCGATCCCGTTGATGGAGACGGGCAATAGCGTCGTGAAGATCTGTAGCGAGGCACCGAAGAACACCATACCCAACGACAAGTCGATGCCGAGCGCGTGGGCGGTGCACACGTAGATCATGTTGTTGAAGGCATGCGTTCCCATGCCGAGCGCAGTGGCCTGAGCAAGAATCCCGCCCTGGCCTTCGTAGGCAAAGATCGCATCGAGGGTCGTCTGCAGCCGGGTGCGAACACCGCCGGGCAATCGTGCGGCGATCGCAACGAAGAGTCGCGGGCGCGAGATCAGCGTTATCGCCACAACCATCAAGGCGATGAAGAATCCATCGACGATGATGAGCCCGCTGACACCGATGAGCTCGAGGCCGTAGATGGACCCGACGACCACGACAGCGCTGAGCGCCAGCACGCCCAGGATCATCTCGATGCCGATCGCGGCTGCGGAGCGGGCCGTCTTCCCCGTCTGTGTCGCGATATCGTACAGACGGTAGCCGTTGAGCCCGGTCCAGCCGCCTAGCGTGAAGGCGCCGAAGAACCGGCCAATCATGAACGACCCGACCAGATGGCGTTTGGGGGCGCGAATACCCTGCCCCACGAGCAGTCGGTCCCAGCGAAGGACACTCGTGGCGATCGCGCAGAGCTGGGCAACCGCGGCGCCGACTACCCAGCCCCAAGACGCGTCCGCGAGGACGGCGCCGAGGTCGTCCCCACCCTCGCGACCAAGGACCTCACGGTAGATGTAGGCAACGATGCCGACGGAGACCAGCAGCTTGATGATGAAGACGACGCGACGGCGATCCATGGGAGTCCATCCTGGGTACCACCCGGATCCACGCGGGCAAAGTTCAGCGCACTTGCGGGGCGCCGATGCGCGACCGCACCGGGAAAACGTGGAAAGCCAGCGGCGCGGGCGGGCTCGTCAACACTCCCGAGCACGGCCGACGGCCCGCTTGTCTCAACGCTGATCCACGAGACGATGCACGCTCTGCTAGGACGCGCAGACGGCGTCGACCGCTTCCTTCAGCTGCGTCGACGTGAACGGCTTGCGCAGCAGACCGGCGCCCAGCTGTGCGATCGCCTCCTCGTCCTCGAGGTCGACGTTGCCGGAGACGATCAGCACGGGGGTCTGCGGGTGGTCCGCGAGGGCCGCCGCGGCAAGCTCCAGACCGCCGGGGCCCGGCAGCCGCAGGTCGGTCACGAGCAGCCCGACGCCGCCCTCGGCCAGCGCCGCCATGCCGGCGTGGCCGTCCGCCTCGTCGCGCACGTCGTAGCCCATGTGCTCGAGCACCAGCTTGATCACGCGGCGCACGCCCTCGTGGTCTTCGATCAGGAGCGCACTCGCCATTCAGCCGGCCCCATCGATCGGGATCGAGACGACGAACGTGCTTCCGCCGTCTGCGTTTTCACGCAATGCGATCGCCCCATGGTGCTCGCGCACGATGCCCGCCGAGACGCTCAGCCCCAGGCCCGTGCCCTTGACCTCCTTGGTCGTGAAGAAGGGCTCGAAGACCTGGTCGCGGTGCGCGGCAGCCACCCCCGGCCCGTTGTCGGAGACGCTGAAGAGCACCACCCCGTCGCCGACGGCCGCACTGACCACGATGCGCGGCGTGGTCACGCCTCCGTCGACCAGCGCGTCGCAGGCGTTGACCAGTAGATTGATGAAGACCTGCTGGAGGCGCTCGGAGTTGGCATGAATCGACGGCAGCTCCGCATCGAAGCGCTCCGCGACGTCGACGCCCGCGTCGCCCAGCTCCGGCGCCACCAGCGCCCCCGCGCGCTGCAGCGGTTGAAGCGCCGGGGTGGGTCGCAGCTCGAAGGGTGTGGGCCGGCCGAACGTCCGCACGCCATCCACGATCTGCGCGATGTGATTGGTCGCATCGATCATCAGCCCCATCCACTCATCACGCTTCTGTGCCGGGACGACGCTCGCAGACATGACTCTCCCAAGAGTGCTCGGTCGAGGCCGGGCGCGTCAGATAGACAGCACGAGTGCGGCCTTGGCGGCCCACAGGATGTCCCAGTTGACACTGGGTGTACTGCGATCCGCATCCTCGTCGAGGTCGGTGTTGATCAGATAGAAGGCGGCGCCGCCGAAGCTACCCGACGGCTGGAACATCAGCGTCGGGGCGAACTTCCACAGCGGGATGTTGATGCTGACCGTGCCGTTGCCCTGCACGTAGCCCACCACCCAGTCGGCGGGCAGCACGTCGTTGACGGCGAGGTCCTCGGTCAAGCTGACCTCACCGAGGCCGGCCTGGGCGTCGACCTTGAAGGTGAAGCGGTTGACGCCGCCGCCGATCTTGGTGCCGAAGGCGAGGCCCGCCCCGCGGAAGCGCGCGTCGAACAGCGCCTCGTCGAGCGTGACGTCGTCGATCGTCAGCTGGTACGGCTTCTCGTACTGCATGAGGCCGATGCCGAAGAACATCGGCGGCAGCTTGTCGTCGGGCTCCCGGATGACCGCATCCGGATCCTTGTTCTGGTTGTAGCGGACGCCCGCCACGATGGTCTGGAAGCCGGAGACGATGTCGAGCTCCGCGTCGGTCGGCGGACAGTCTGCGGGGTCGAGGCTCGCGGGCGGATCGTCGCGCGGCACGATGCACACGGCGTTGCCCTCGGTCGCCTTGGCGCGCGTGCGGAAGGCCCGCGACTCGTACTGAATGACGGGCTCCCAGATCTTCATGAATGGAAACCCGATGGCGCCGAACAGCCACGCGGCCTTGGGTGCATGGCTGCCGACCGTCTCCGCGACCGCGGCGTCGTCGTTGCGCGGAGCCTTGAGCGCGTTGGACTCGTAGTAGCCGCGATGCAGCGTGAGGAACTTGAAGATCTTCGCCTTCACGTCGACGTTCCAGGTCGCGTAGTGCGCCACGTCAACCTCGACGTTATCGTACTGCTGCGGGGCCCAGCCGCGGTAGCCACCGCCGACCTTGATGTCCATCTTGAAGTGGTCGGGCCAGAAGCGGTGCGGCAGCTTGATCTTGTCGCCCTTCTCGTCCTGCACACCCTTGCCGAGCTCGAAGGTCACGTCCGCGTCGCCGGGCTTCATCCGCTTGCGCGGCTTCTTCTTCTTTTTCTTCTTGGGCTTCGGCTTGGACTTCTTCTTCGGCTTGGGCTTTGGCTTGGACGCGGCCTTCTTCTGCTCGGCCTTCGGCTTCTTCTTGTCCTTCGAGTCGTCGATGCCCTCGTCGACGGTCTTCTTGACCGAGTCCTTGAGCGACTGGGCGGAGACGGAGCGCACGGGCAGCGCGAGCACACACAGTGCCGCAAGAGCTCCCCACAACAAGACGATCCGCCCGTTCATCGCCGTAAATTGTGTCACAGCGGCCGGCGCCCCGGCAACATCGCCGCATGCTCGATGACCGCAGCACCCTTCGCCTGCGGCTGCCGACCTCCCGGGCGACCCGAAGTGTCGTGGAATTGCCCTTGGTGCCGGGCGAGCGCTTGCGGGCAGGCTCAGCGACGCAGGTAGCTGTGGCAGCCGGCGCAACGCGCGAGCAGGTTGCCGTAGCTCTCCGCCCGACCGACGTGCGTCTCCGCCGCCCGCGCCGCGGTGGCATCGGTGCGCACGGACTCGACCTCGCTCGCCACGTAGCCGTCCACCGGCTCGCCCTCCTTCATCGGCGCGACCATCTCGGCGCGGGTCAGCGTCACCGTGCCCTGCTTCCACAGCGCGTCGGATGGCCCGAGCAGCCCGAGCCACAGCTCGTCGGTGGCGACCTGGTGACGCTGCATGCGCGTGGCCAGGTCCGGCGCCGCGCGCTCGGGATGTCCCAGCGCCTCCTGCTCGCCAGTCGCCGGTCCCTGCTTCGTGTGGTGGTGGCAGTTGCCGCACGCGAGCGCCATCGACGCCAGACCCTGGGCGGCGGCGCCGAGATCGGACGCGAGCGCGACCTCGCCCGCGTGCTGCCTCACGCGCTCGATCCAGCCCTTCCAGTCCTCGGGCATCACCGCGTAGTGATCCTCGGCGTTGAACTCCTCGGCCGCCGCCTTGGCGCCCTCGAGATCGCCGGCGATGATCGCGTCGCGTATCTGGGTCGCCCGCATGAAGCTGGTCTGCATGTGGCTCTGCCGCGTGGGCGCCGGCTGGGCGGCGGACGGCGCGACGGCCGCAGGCCCCGGTGGACCCGCCTCCGTGTGCCCGCAGGCGAGACAGGCGACGACGCAGACTGGGAGGAGCAGATCGATCTTCATGGTGTACCTCATCGCGTCATTCTTCTGCATGGGGCGTGCCGCGCAGCGGGTGCTGCCCTGTTTTACGCGCGTCGCGGCGGCAATCGCGTGCGCGCCGGGGCAAGCTGTTCGTGGGGCGCGCGGACCCGCGAAACGCTTGCGCCCAAGAGCGCGGCTAGCCCGCCATCTCCTCGTCACGCTGCTTGGCGTGCGCCAGCAGCGCATGGCTCACACGCAGCTCGAGCTGAGCCTCGTCGATCACCGGCTCGCCCGAGAGCGTAAAGCTCCCGTTCATCCAGTCGAGTACGTGGAACAGCTGCGGCAGGCCCGGCGGCAGCTCGGGGCCGTCGCTCAGCTCGACGTGGACCACCACACCCCCGCGCAGATGCAGCGCGGCGCGCTCGCGGTCGCGCTGCAGCGTCAGCACACCGGTGCGCTGCTCGAGTTCGAATAGCGACAGCATGGTGGCGATGCCGACCTGCGCGAGGTCACCGCGCAGGACGGGCGGGCCCGAGGAGCGGCGCGAGTGGCGTGCGGCCAGCTGCTTGGCGATCGGGTCCGAGAGGCTCTCGCGCGTGAACGGCTTCTCGACGTAGTCGTTGATGCCGAGGTCGTAGCCCTTGAGGCGCTCGGCGTCGTTGGTCAGCCGCGTCAGGAAGATGATCGGGATGTGCTTGAGCTTCGTGCGCGAGCGCACCAGCCGCAGCAGCTGCCAGCCATCCATCGTCGGCATGTTCAGATCCGTGAGGATCAGGTCGACCGGCTCCGCCAGCACCAGGCTCAGCGCCTCGACGCCGTTGCGCGCAGTGCTCACGCGGTAGCCGCACTCGCGAAGCATCGAGGCGACCTCGTCGCGGATCAGGTCCTCGTCGTCGACCACCAGCACGTGCTCGCTGTGGGCGGTCTGCGCCGCCTCGCCGCCAGGTCCGGAGGGGCCGGGGGTGCTGGGGCGATCGGAGAGCTTCGACAGCGCGTCCGGGCGTAGCTCGAGCAGCTCGAGCTCCAGTCCGACGGGGCGCCCGTCGGGGTCGCCCGGCTCCACGACGGCGGCAACGCGGGCGATCGCCTTGACCGCAGCGGCCGTCGCACTGTGGGCCCTGAGGTTGAGCGTGACGATCGAGCCGACCGGCATGCGCGCGCGCGTCGGTACGAAGATCCCGCCGAGCACGAGGTCCATCGAGTAGACGTCAGCGCGGGAGTCGAGCGTGGCCGCCTCGACGCGGAACTCAGCCGACTGGGACGGCGCCGGCCTGGACGGGCCGCTGCTTTTGTCGTCGTCGCGCAACGTTCACTTCCCTCGTCGGCCGCACGTCGGCGACCGACACAGCTGCATGAAATAATTATTGCAGAGACGGAATACTACCACAGCGGAAGCATGATCTCAATTGGCCGGGAAATTGCCACTTTTCGACCATTCAGCGGGGCGCGGCAGCGATGTTGCCGCCGTCCACAGTCAGCACAGCACCGGTCGTGCTGCGTGCCAGCGCCAGCTGGACGAACGCCTGGGCCACGTCGTCCGCGGTCACCTCCTGCCCCAGCAGGTTGGCCCGGTAGTACTCGTCGGTCTGCAGCCCGCGGGCGAGCGCGCGCTCCTGCACGTCACCCGGCGACAGCAGTGAGGTGCGGATGCGGTCGGCGTTGACCGCGTTGCTGCGGATCCCCTCGGCGCCCCCCTCGATCGCGTACTGGCGCATCAGGGCGATGAGCGCAGCTTTCGGCAGCGCGTAGGGGCCGAAGTCGGCGCCGGGGTTGAAGGCCGCCTTGCTCGCATTGAAGAGCAGGAAGCCGCCGCCCGACTGCAGCCGGAAGATCTCGGTCGCCGCGGAGGCGAGCCACTGATGGGAGAAGAAGTTCACGTCGAAGCTCCTGCGCAGCTCCGCGGTCTCGTAGCTCGCCATCGCGCCGCGCGGCGCGAAGCCCGCGTTGGACACGATGCCGTCGATGCCGCCGAAGTGCTCGACCGTGCGCGTGACCGCGTCGCGCAGCGCGCCCTCGTCCGCCACATCGACGACGCGGTGAAGCGCGCCCAGTGGCTCGGCGACGCGCTGCAGCGCCTCCTCATCGCGATCGAGCAGCGACAGCTGCGCGCCGGCCTGAGCGAAGTGCCGCGCGGTGGCCTCACCGATACCCGACGCCGCCCCTGTGATCATGACGACCCGACCCTCGAGCGGGCGCGCCGCCGCCTTGCCGAGCTTGGCCTGCTCCAGCGACCAGTACTCCATGTCGAAGATGTCGTCCTCGGGCAGCGCCTGGTAGGTGTCGACGACCGAGGCACTACGGATGACGTTGATCGTGTGCTCGTAGATATCCGCCGCGACGCCCGCGGCGCGCAGGTCCTTGCCTGCAGCGATCATGCCGAGCCCGGGAACCAGGATGATGCGCGGGTCGGGGTCGAGCGGCTTGACGACGATGCCCTTGCGCGCCATCTGCCGCTCCACATAGGCCATGTAGGCGCTGCGGTAGTCGGCCAGCGCGCGCTGAAACGTCGGCGTGAGCTCCGCCATCGAGCGCCCGTGCTCCACCCGCACGACCAGCGGGAAGCGCTTGGTGCGGATGACGTGGTCGGGCGTCGCGGGGCCCTGCTGCGAGAGCGTCTGGAGCTTCGGGTCGGAGACGAAGTCGAGCACCTCGGCCGTGCGGCGCAGCGTCAGCGTGTAGCGACGCTCGCCCTCACCGAGCAGCCCGCGCAGCACCGGCGCGAGATGACGAAAGGCGACCGGCTCGAGCGGCGGCAGCGAGTCGCGCGTCGACCAGTAGCGGCGGCGCTGCTCGAAGTCCGCCGCGATGCGCACCGCATCGATGTGGCGCTCGTAGGACTGTCGCGCGGTCTGACCAAACGTGAAGAGCCCATGCTGCAGCAGCAGCAGACCCTCGACTTCGGGGTTGTCGTCGTGGATCTGCGCCGCGAGCTTCGCCAGGGCGAAGCCCGGCATGACGTAGGGCACGACGGCGAGCCGGTTGCCGAAGCGCTCGCGGCAGTGGTCGGCGGCCTGGGGCTGATCGACCAGCGCGAGGATGGCATCGGCGTGGGAGTGGTCGATGAACTTGTGGGGCAAGAACGCGTGCAGCAGCGTCTCGACGGAAGGGTTGGGCGCGCTGGCGTCGAGCAGCTGCGTGCGCTGGGCGTTGACCATCTCCTCGTCGCCCAGCGACGCAAGCGCGCGCAGCTTCTGCAGCGGGGCCAGGCGCACCGCCGGCAGGCCCTCGGGCTCGATGTCCGCGAGGTCCCAGCCGCTGCCCTTGACCCGCAGCACGTCGACCGCCTCGCCGAAGCCGTCGTCCATGCGCGTCTTGACCGAGGTGTTGCCGCCGCCGTGCAGCACCAACGTGTTGTCGCGACCGATGAGCCGCGAGCTGTAAACCCGCAACGCGACGTCCTCGCCGTGGCGGTCGCCATAGCGATCGATCAGCACCTGCGCGTCAGCGTCGGACCAGCGACTGTCCATTCCCACCCTTTTTACCACGCGATCACGATCCAAAACCAGACGTGGAGAGCGCACGCCGCGTCAGCGCGGACAGTCCCAAATCGGGTAGCGCCGCGGCCGAGTAGCAGCTCGCCTCCGGACGGCGGCCGCCGCGCGGTCGCGCGGTGGTGGCACGCCAGAGCTGCACCTCGAGACGCCGATGGGACAGCACGTGGGACAGCTCGGCAATCGGCTCGGGCGAAAGCCGGCCGGCTAGCCCGGCATCCGTCAGTAGCCCAAGCGCTACATCGCGGCCCTCGCCGCCGCCAAGCTCCGACAGCGGCAGGTTCCACAGGCCCGCAAACAGCCCGCCAACCGGACGCCGCTGCAGCCACACGCGCTGGGGGCGCGGACTGAGCGCGAGCAGCCCGACCATCGCCACCACCCTGGGCTCGGTGCGGCGGCGGGCGACCGGCAGCTCCTCGACGCGCCCCTGTGCGCGGGCCGCGCAGCGCTTCGTCAGCGGGCAGTCGTCGCAGCGCGGCGCGTGCTTGGTGCAGACCGTCGCGCCCAGCTCCATCAGCGCCTGGTTGAAGTCACCGGGACGCTCACCCTGCACCATCCGCTGCGCCTCGGCCCACAGCCGCCGCTCGGTGTCCGCCCTGCCCTGGGGCGTGTCGATCGACAGCAGGCGCGACAGCACGCGCGCGACGTTGCCATCGACCAGCGGCTCCGGCAGTCCAAAGGCGATGCTGCCAATCGCCCCCGCGGTGTAGCGACCGATGCCGGGCAGCGCGCGCCGCGCCTCCGGGTCGCGCGGGACCTGCCCGCCGTAGTGCTCGACGACATCGCGCACGCCGCGGTGCAGCAGCCGCGCGCGCCGGTAGTAGCCCAGGCCGCTCCACGCGGCCATCACCCGGTCCTCGTCCGCGGCCGCCAGGGCCTCGGCGGTCGGGAAGCGCTCCAGGAAGCGGTCGTAGTACGACAGCACCGTGTCGACGCGCGTCTGCTGAAGCATGATCTCGGAGACCCAGATCGCGTACGGGTCGCGGCTGCGGCGCCAGGGCAGGTCGCGCGCCCGTCGATCATAGAAGCGCAGCAGCGAGCGGCGGATGGCGGCGACCATGGCGCGCATCCCAGCGCGCGCGGGCGTCGCGGTCAAGGGCGACCCACACATGGCTACATCACCCCCCCGCCCAGCTGACCCGCCTGACCCCCTGACCCACGGGGGTCAGCTGTCACGCCCCGTGGTCGATCGGCTATCCTTGTACGCTCATGTCGATGCTCAATCCGCTGTCGCGGGAGCTGTCTGCGAAGATCGTCTACTACGGTCCCGGGCTCTCCGGGAAGACGACCAACCTGCAGCAGGTGCACAGCGCCGTGCGCCCCGATCGACGCGGCAACCTCGTGTCGCTGGCGACGCGCACCGACCGGACGATCTTCTTCGACTTCCTGCCGCTCAAGGTGGAGCGCGTCGCGGGGCTCGGTGTTCGCTTCCAACTCTACACCGTCCCCGGGCAGGTGTTCTACGCAGCGACGCGCAAGCTCGTGCTCAAGAACACCGACGGTGTGGTCTTCGTCGCCGACAGCCAGCCGGACTGCCGCGACAAGAACCTCGAGTCGCTCGAGGACCTGCGCGACAACCTCGTCGAGCACGGGCTGTCGTCGATCCCGATCGTCTTCCAGTACAACAAGCAGGACATCGAGGGCGCGCTGCCGGTCTCGGAGATGTCGGCGCTGCTCAACACCAGCGGCGCACCCGAGTTCGGAAGCGCGGTGGCCAAAGGTCAGGGCGTGCTCGAAACGCTCAAGGAGGTGACGCGACAGGTGATCGCGTCGATCACCAAGGAGCACGAGGACGCCAGGCCCAGCACGCCGAAGAAGCGAGCTGGTTCCGGTGACAGCCTGGTCGACATCATGGCGGCGGCAGCGCGCGACGCCCCGGAGAACGCGCTCGCCCGCAAGGTGGCCGAGATCGTCGATGGCTCGACGCTGCGGCCCGAAGCGAGACGCGCCGCGCCGGAGGAGGCGGTCCACGCGGCGCCCACCGACCGACCGCCGGTCGTCGACGGAATCGAGAGCGGGCTGTCCTTCGCATCGCTGTGGCCCGAGGATCAGCAGCGCGGTATCCGCGAGATCGAGCGCTACATCGCCGCCGGCAACGCAGCCACCGCGGTCGAGCACGCGACCGCGCTGCTGGCCGAGATGCTCGTCGCACTACCCGGGCCACGCGAGGACAGCGAGCCGGGGCACAAGGCGACGCTGCTCGGACTCGACGGGCGCGAGTACCTGCGCGTCTGCAGGCTGGACTCGGCGCCGAGCGAGACGCTCACCCGCGAGGACGCGCTGTTCGCGCTGCATATGCTGGTCTCCGCGCGCATCAAGTCGGAGAGGCTCTGACGCCCGCGGGCGCACGACGGTCCAACCGATGAACGCCGACGTCGACACCGTACTGGTCATCCCCTGCTACAACGAGGCGGCGCGCCTCGACGTGGAGACGCTGCGGCAGCACGCGAAGGACGCCCCGACGGTCGGCTTCGTGCTCGTCAACGACGGCAGCAGCGACGCGACCCTCGGCATCCTGCGGGGACTCGAGGGCGACGATCCAGATCACTTCACGGTCATCGATCAGCAACCCAATGCCGGCAAGGCGGCGGCGGTCCACCGCGGCATGGTGCACGCGCTGCGGGCCGGGGTCACGCGGGCGGGCTACTGGGACGCGGACATGGCCACCCCCCTGTCGGAGCTGCCGCGCTTCATCGACATCCTCGACACGCACCCGCACTGCGACATCGTATGGGGAGCGCGCGTGCAGATGCTGGGTCGCTCCATCCGCCGCAGCGCGGTGCGCCACTACCTGGGGCGCGTCTTCGCAACGCTGGTGTCGATCCTGCTGCGGCTGCCGACCTACGACACGCAGTGCGGCGCGAAGCTCTTTCGGGTTACGCCGGACGTCACGCGGCTCTTCGTCGGCCCCTTCCTGACGCGCTGGACGTTCGACGTCGAGATCGTCGCGCGCCTGACCCGCCTGTGCCGCGACCGCCCGCGCATGCCGCCCGAGCAGTGCATCTACGAGCTGCCGCTGATGCAGTGGCACGACGTCGAGGGCTCGAGCGTGGTGCCCGGCGACGCGCTCGGCGCACTCGCCGACCTGATGCGCATCTATCAGAACTACCTCAGCACGACCGCGCCTCCGCTGCCCGCGCTGCCAGCTGCGCAGGCAGATACACAGCGGCTGTCGGAGGGCGAAGGCGAAGGCGCGTAGCTGGCATCCCGCGGTTGCTTGCGCTACGACACGCTCGAGAGGTGCATCATGACTAGAAGCCTATTGGTCCTGCTGTTGCTGCTCGTGACCTACCCCCTGACCTACCCCCTGACCGCCAGCGCCGGCCCGATCGAGTCGCCGGCCGCGAGCGACATCAAACCCGGCGAGCCCGACATCCGCGTCGTTCGCTACGACTACTCCGGCGGAGGCTTCCTGCTGTCCGACGACGGTGGCGACAGCTGGCGGATGATGTGCAACAGCCAGATCGACGTGTCGGTGCAGCGCGAGACCAACGGCGTCGTCATCGGCGCGGGCGGCACGATCTACACCGGCGCCATCGACGGCATGTGGCAAGGCAGCGCCGACGGCTGCAGCTGGGAGCGGATTGCGGCGCTCGACGGCAAGTGGATCAAGGACCTCGTCCACCACCCGAGCGACCCGGGCGTGCTGTTCGCCGTGAGCTCCAACGGGGGCGAGTTTGAAAACGGCATCCACCGCTACGACCCGGACGCCGACGAGTGGAGCGCGCTGGGCACGCAGGAACAGATACTGATCCGTGCGCTGCGCGTGATCGAGCTGCCCGGCGGCGGGCTGCGCTTCTACGAGAGCATCGCACGCGGCACCCTGGCCGGCGGCACCGCGCCCAACTACATCATCCGCTACTCCGACGACGACGGCGCAAACTGGACCGAGCACCCCTACGGCGAAGCCGGCGGTACGCTGGCGCTGCTCGGCGTCGACCCGACGGACCCGGATCGCATCGCGATTGCGATCACCAGCGAGGCCGCGGTGGACCAGGTGCTCGTGAGCGACGCGGGCGGCGCCGAGGGCAGCTGGGCCGTGGCGCTGCAGCCCGAGGAGTTCGGCGGCGCTGCCTTCGGCCCCGAGGGGCAGCTGTGGGTGGGCGACATGGAGGCCGGACTGTACGAGGTCACAACGCCCGGCGACGGCGAGGTGCAGCTGTCGCAGAGGCTGCGTCCGCGCTGCGTGGAGTACCACCCCGACAGCGACGAGCTGATCGTCTGCGGGCTGTTCGAGTGGGGGCGCGTCGATCGCGTCAGCGGCGAGCTCGAGACGCTGCTCGATCTCCGCGAGCAGGACGGCTGGGTGCAGTGCAATGGAGAGAGTGTCGCGGGCCTCTGCGAGTCCGACCTCGGCGTCGCCGGCTGGTGCGGACCGACGCACTACCCCGAGGCACCGGTGTGCGAGGACTACGGCTACCCCGGCGTCGAACCGCCGGAGCCCGACGCCGGCCCGGGCGCAGGCGGCACGGGCGGAGGCGCCGATGCGGGAAGCGAAACGCCGAGCGACGACTCGGGCTGCGGCTGCCGCACCGTCGGCGCGCAACCGCCGTCGGAGCGCGCCACCGTGACGTGGCTGCTCGGACTGTCACTCCTCATCGCCGCCCGTCGACGCCGCCCCCGCCGCTAGCCAACACACAATCGTCACGACGGACGCCGTTGCGTGACAGACGTCACGCGGCGTCAGCACCATCGGACACAGTCCACTCGAATCGTCGAGGTTCGTCCAGGCGCGAGCGCGCCCACAGGTCCCACCGCAGGCGTGGTTAATCCACGTCGAGGATGGGACCGAGGACGTAAGCCGCTCATGGGCGAACCTCGACGATTCCCCCTCAGCACACGACGACGCCCAAATGGGACCGAGGACGTAA
>Ga0315336_1000981_pt1 | contig 62690 bp, 51 predicted proteins | sample ASW5metaG_FD_204512 | JGI IMG/M metagenome (GOLD analysis project Ga0315336, IMG submission 204512) | Ammonia-oxidizing marine archaeal communities from Monterey Bay, California, United States - ASW #5 | ecosystem: Environmental > Aquatic > Marine > Intertidal zone | place: USA: California... | reverse complement strand
TCGAGATGGTGATGCCGGGCGACAACGTGAGTTTGGAGATCGAGCTGATCGCTCCGATTGCGATGGAGAAGGGGCTGCGCTTCGCGATTCGCGAAGGCGGTCGCACCGTCGGGGCCGGCACGGTCGCTGAGATCGTGGAATAGTCGCGGCGAGGAGGTCGGATTATGGCGAGAGAAACGATTATTCTGCAGTGTACGGAAACGAAAGATAAGAACTATACGACAACGAAGAATAAGAAGCTCACGCCGGGTCGGTTGGAGCTGATGAAGTATTCGCCTCGGCTGCGCAAGCATACCTTGCATCGCGAGACGAAGTAGAGCGAATGCGGAGCGATTGCAGGGGCGTCGGTTAACGGTAAACCAGCGGTCTCCAAAACCGCCAATGGGGGTTCGATTCCCTCCGCCCCTGCCACTTATGCGGCGTCGGTCCGGCGGCGGGCGAGATCGAACTGTTTGCGGCGGATCGGAGACAAGAAGGAAAGATGGCTGCAGGAACCAAACAGATCAGCGCGACGACGGGCGGGCCGCTTCAGCGTCTGCGTGCGTACATCGGGGAGATCGAGCGCGAAATGCGCTTGGTCACTTGGCCTAGCCGCGAGCAGATTCGGGCCACGACGATCGTCGTCTTAGTCACCGTGTTCGCGTTCGCTGTGTTCTTCGGCATAGTGGACTATTTTCTGGCGCTCGGTCAGACGAAGCTCTATCAGATTTTCACGCAGTAAGACGGACGCCCTTGAGGGCGATGGGAGCGAGGAAACGGTGAACCCGTTCAATTCGGAAGAAAACGTCGAGACGGCTGAGGGCGCGACCGCCCCTGAGTCCGCGACTCCGGCTGTCGAGGCGTCGCCCGAGAGCGAGGCGGCGGTCGAGGCGGAGGCTCCCGATGTGGGCGTGGTTGCCGTCGAGACGGAAGCCCGGTCTGAGGCGGAATCCGTCGCCGAGGTCGCTGCTTCCGAGGAGCCGGACGCGGCCGACGCCGAGGCGCAGGTCTCCGAGCCCGCTGACGGCGAGGCTGCTCCCGCCGGGGAGGATGAGGCGACGCCTGCACCGGTCGGCGTGCCCGGATTGGATTGGTACATCATCCACACCTACTCGGGCTTCGAGAACAAGGTTAAGGAGAGCTTGACGACCCGCGCCGACGCCTTCGGCTACTCGGATCGGATCGGTGAGATCTTGATTCCGACCGAAGACGTCGTCGAGATGAAGCAGGGCAAGAAGGCGACCACCAAGCGTCTGCTCTATCCGGGCTACGTGCTGTTGCAGCTCAACCTCGACGACGAGGTCTGGCATGTGGTCAAGAACACGCCGCGAGTAACCGGCTTTGTAGGCGGCGGGCAGCAGCCGGCCCCGCTGACGGCGGATGAGGTCAACCAGATTCTGTTCCGCCAGAAAAATTCCATTGAGCGACCGCGCCCGAAGATGAGCTTTGAGCGGAACGATCGGGTGAAGATCGTCGACGGTCCGTTCTCGAACTTCTCGGGCGCTGTCGAAGAGGTCAACGAAGATCGCTCGACGTTGAAGGTAATGGTTACGATTTTTGGGCGCGGCACTCCCGTCGAGTTGGAGTATTTCCAGGTCGAGAAAGAAGGCTGAGCCGCGCGAGGACTTATCGATGGCGAAGAAAGTAACGGGGCAGATCAAGCTGCAGATCATGGCGGGCAAGGCGACTCCGGCTCCTCCGGTAGGTCCGGCGCTCGGTCAGGCCGGCGTCAACATCATGGACTTCTGCAAGGGGTTCAATGCTAGGACGCAGCAGAAGGAGCTTGAGGGGCTGATCGTTCCGGTAGTGATCACGGTCTATCAGGATCGTTCCTATACCTTCATTACGAAGACGCCGCCGGCGGCAGTGCTCGTCAAGCGCGCGGCGAACTTGGCTAAGGGTTCGGGCGAGCCGAATCGCAACAAGGTCGGACGGATCAGCTCGGCTCAGGTGGAAGAGATCGCGAAGCAGAAGATGCCTGATCTGAACTGCCACACCGTCGAGGCGGCGATGCAATGCGTCGCCGGTACGGCGCGCAGCATGGGAGTCGAGATCGACTAGCGCAAGCAGAGGATCGAGGCCGCCGAAGAGGCGGCGACTTTGGGAGGCCGCCGAGCCGCTCGGGCCGGGGTCGATCGCACCAAGGGGGAATAATGGCTGGTAAGAAACACCGCAACGCCGCGGAGAAGATCGACAAGCGCTCGTACGCGCTTGAAGAAGCGATCCCTTTTCTCCAAGAAAACAAGGTTTCGAAGTTCGACGAGACGGTTGAGGTTCACATGAATCTCGGAGTCGACCCCAAGCACGCCGACCAGATGGTGCGCGGAACGGTCGTGCTGCCGAACGGGCTAGGCAGGTCCAAGCGCGTGTTGGTGATCGCTCAGGGCGACAAGGTCAAAGAGGCCGAGCAGGCCGGCGCGGATTTTGTCGGCGGCGAGGAGCTCGTCGCGAAGATTCAGAAAGAAAGCTGGCTTGACTACGACGCTGTGGTCGCCACGCCGGACATGATGCGTCACGTCGGCAAATTGGGCCGGGTGCTCGGGCCGCGCGGTCTGATGCCGAACCCGAAGACGGGCACGGTAACGCCCGATGTAACCACTGCGATCAATGAGATCAAGGCCGGCAAGGTGGAATTTCGCGTCGACAAAGGCGGGGTGATTCACGCCCCTGTCGGCAAGCTTAGCTTCAGCAGCGAAAAGCTGAACGAGAATGCGAAGGCGTTGATCGAGGCGGTAATGAAGGCGAGGCCCTCGGCCGCTAAGGGTCGCTACGTCGAAAAGGTAACGATCTGCTCGTCGATGAGCCCGTCGCTCGAAGTCGACGCGGCTGAGATGACGAAGTAAGTCGGGGAGTCGTAGCGCGATGAAAGAAAAATCTGTAAAGAAAGCGGAATTGGAGTCGATCAAGGCCGACTTGGCCGAGCATGCGACCGTGGTGATCTGCTCCTTCCAGGGGCTCAAGGTCGAACAGGATTTCGAGCTGCGAAAGCGGGTTCGTGCAGCGGGGGGCAGCTATCGCGTCGCTCCGAACCGGATCATGCGGGTGGCGGCCAAGGAAACCCCGTACGAAGGGGCGCTGGGCGGCTTGAAGGGGATGACCTCGCTCGCCTTCGGCGACGAGGACCCGATCACGTTGCTCAAGACGATGGTCGACTACGGCCAGGAGTTCCCGGCGTTTTCGTTCCGGGCGGGCGTGGTCGAAGGCCGCGTCATGGATGTCGATGCTCTCAACGCTCTGGCCAAGCTGCCGGGCCGCGAAGGCGTTTACGCTAAGTTGCTCTACTTGCTCAACGCTCCGGCACAGCAGGTGATGGGCATGCTTAATGCCCCGGGTCGCACGCTGGCGGCCACGATTCAAGCTGGAGTTGACGAGCAAAAGTTCAGCGCGTAATCGCGGCGCGCGGGACGGCACAGCGTCGTCGGGCCGCGAATGCGAGCACAAAAATCATTTGGTAAAGGAACGGAGTAAGAATCATGGCGGATGTTAGCGCTATTTCAGAGCAGATCCAGGGCCTGACCTTGATGGAGGCGGCCGACCTGGTCAAGGACCTCGAAGAAAAGCTGGGCGTCTCGGCGGCGGCGGCGGCTGTAGCCGTAGCTCCGGCCGCCGGAGGCGGAGATGCGGCCGCGGCCGAGGAGAAGACCGAGTTCGACGTCGTTCTCACCGGTGCCGGCGCCAACAAGATCAAGACGATCAAGGCCGTGCGTGAAATCACCAGCCTGGGCCTCAAGGAGGCCAAGGAATTGGTCGACAACGCGCCCAAACCGGTGAAGGAAGGCGCGCCGAAGGAAGAGGCCGAGGAGATTCTCAAAAAGCTGCAAGAAGTTGGCGCGGAAGCCGAGTTGAAGTAGCTCGGCGTGGCCTCGGCCCGCAGCCGCGCCCGCCGAAGCAGTCTTTTTCGGCGGGCCGCCGCCCTTTCCGGGGGCGGTTTCAGCTTGCTTGCGCTTGCCGACGGGCGGTTGTTATAATCCCCATGTCGTCGTAGCGTCGATTTCTCGTCGGACCCGTCGGACCTTCTGAGGCTTTCGTTTTTTGGTCTTTCTAGCATTGTTTAGGCCGCTTCGACCCTGGTCGAGGTGCGCTCCGCTGCTGCTATTCCGGTCGATTTGCGCCCTGTTCCCGCCACGGGAGCTGGGCGTGAGTGCGTCTGTAGGGTTTCGCGTTCGTTTCTGGGGCAATGCAATTGCCCCTTCTTGGCCGTCGCTCAAGGCGACGGTTTTAATGTCCTTGGCGTGAGCGCGCTGGGGCTCCGGTTCAGGTCGGCGAGTCGGAATCAGACGGGAGTGATATAGATGGCATCCACTGCAAACGGCTCCAATCAGGTAAGTAATCCGCTGCGTCACGATTTTTCGCGCATTCCGGCGGCGATCCCGATTCCGAATCTGATCGAGGTGCAGAAGGACTCCTACGAGCGCTTTCTGCAGATGGACCTTTTACCGAGCGAGCGCGAGGAAGCCGGCTTGCAAGCCGTCTTTGCTTCCGTGTTTCCCATTAGCGACTTTCGAGGTCTCAGCGAGCTGGCTTTCGTTGACTACGCGATCGGCGATTGGGAGTGCAAGTGCGGCTATTTGCGCGGACTGCATCACCTCCGTTCGACTTGCTCCGCTTGCGGTTCGACGATCCGCACCGATCCTTACGGCCCGTCACAGATCCCTTGCCGTGAGTGCGGCGAATTCAACGACAACCGAGTCACCTTCTGCCCGAAGTGCGGCGATCCGGTCGGTCTTAAGCTCAAGTACGACGTCGACGAATGCCAAGAACGCGGCATGACTTACGCCGCGCCGCTAAAGGTGACGATCCGTCTAACGGTGTTCGAGAAAGACGCCGAAACCGGCGAGAAGACGATCCGCGACATCAAGGAGCAAGAGGTCTTTTTCGGTGAAATACCGTTGATGACCAACAATGGCACCTTTGTAATCAGCGGCACCGAGCGCGTGATCGTCTCACAGCTTCATCGTTCGCCGGGCGTGTTCTTCGAGTCCGCCAATCGGCGCACGTTCTTTCTCGGCAAGATTATTCCCTATCGCGGAAGCTGGGTGGAGTTCGAGTACGACCAGAAGAACTTGTTGAACGTGCGCATTGACCGCAAGCGCAAGTTCCTTGGCACGGTCTTCTTGCGCGCGCTGGGGCTCCAGACCGACGAAGAGATCCTCGAGAAGTTCTACACGGTCGATCGCGTACAGGCCAAAGACGCGAAGCTGACGCGCAAGGTCAGCGAGACCATGTTGGGCTCCAAGCTCTCGGCTGTGATCGTCGACTCCGACGGCAAGCAGGTTGCGGCGAAGGGCCGCAAGGTGACGCCTCTGGTGCTCAAGGAGCTGCAGAAGCGCAGTATCGATCGGCTGCCCGCGACGCCGGACGATTTCGAGGGCGCCTTGTTCGCGTCTGACCTAGCCGACGGCGAGGGCGAGGTGATCGCAGAGGCGAGTTCCGAGGTTACGCCGGAGCGTTTGGCGACGCTGGTCGAGGCGGGCATCGAGGAGTTCGGCGTTATATACCCAGAGCGCGATCCGGTGGGCGTGGTGCTTGCCGAGACTCTCAAGAAAGATACCGTCAAGACGCAGCACGAGGCTCTGATTGAAATCTATCGGAAGTTGCGCCCGGGCGATCCGCCGACGATCGATACGGCTACGCAGCTCTTCCAGGGAATGTTCTTCGACGCGCGCAAGTACGACTTCTCGAAAGTCGGGCGCATGAAGTTCAACATCAAGATTCACGGCGCCGAGGACGCTACGCCGCTCGATCGCCGCACGCTCGACGCCGACGATTTCTTTTCCACGATCCGCTATCTGCTGCAACTGCGCCGCAACATCGGCGATGTAGACGACATTGATCACCTCGGCAACCGCCGCGTGCGCGCCGTTGGCGAGTTGCTTGAGAATCAGTTCCGCATCGGCCTGGTCCGCATGGAGCGGGCGATGAAGGAAAAGATGTCGGTGTACCAAGAGATGTCGACGGCGATGCCGCACGATCTGGTCAACGCCAAGCCTGTGATGGCGGCGATTCGCGAGTTCTTCGGGTCTTCGCAGCTATCGCAGTTCATGGATCAGACGAACCCGCTCTCGGAGATCACCCACAAGCGTCGTCTTTCGGCGCTTGGGCCGGGCGGTCTCTCTCGCGAGCGCGCTGGTTTTGAGGTGCGCGACGTTCATACCACGCACTACGGTCGCATCTGCCCGATTGAAACGCCGGAAGGCCCGAACATCGGTCTGATCAGCTCGTTGTCGTGCTTCGCGCGCATCAACGAGTACGGCTTTATCGAGAGCCCCTATCGCCGGGTCGAGAACGGTGTCGTTGCCGAAGAAGTCAAGGTCTTGCATCCGGGCGACACTGCCTTTGAAACGGGGCAGATCGTCTCCCGGGTCGAAGCGGAAAGGGCCAATAAGGCGCTCAGCTCTCGCAAACGTTCGGCCGACGTCGAGTCCTATTGTCACTACCTCTCGGCCTGGGAAGAGGATAAGTACACGATTGCTCAGGCGAACATTCAAGTCGACGAGAAACGCCGGATTACCCCCGAGTTCGCCAACTGCCGGGTTGCGGGCGACTTTCAGCTCAAGAAGCGCGCCGAGATTCAGTATCTCGACGTCAGCCCGAAACAGCTTGTCTCGGTTGCGGCCTCGCTGATTCCGTTCCTCGAAAACGATGACGCGAACCGTGCGCTCATGGGATCGAACATGCAACGCCAGGCCGTGCCGCTGCTCAAGGCCGACAGCCCCTATGTCGGTACGGGCATGGAGCAGGTTGCGGCGCATGACTCGGGTGCGGTCGTGCTCTGCCGCCGCGACGGCGTTGTTGATTCGGTCGACTCCGAGCGGATCATAGTGCGCGTGGAAGGCGCGGGGCACGAAGGGCAGATCTCGCGCGAGGTCGGCGCCGACATTTATCAGCTAGTCAAGTTTCGCCGCTCGAACCAGAACACCTGCATAAATCAAAAGCCGATAGTCAAGGTCGGCGACAGGGTGCGCTCCGAGCAGGTGCTTGCCGACGGGCCTTGCACTGAAAAGGGTGAGCTGGCGTTGGGTCGCAACGTGCTCGTGGCCTTTATGCCCTGGCGCGGTTACAACTTTGAGGACGCCATCTTAGTCAGCGAAAAGCTGGTCAAGGAAGACTATTACACCTCGATTCACATCGAGGAGTTCGAGGCTGAGGCGCGCGACACGAAGCTCGGCCCCGAGGAAATCACTCGAGATATCCCGAACATCGCCGAGAGCTTCCTCCGCAATCTCGATGAGAGCGGGATCATCCGCATCGGGGCTCAGGTAAGGCCGGGCGACATCTTGGTGGGCAAGGTCACTCCAAAGGGCGAGACCCAGCTCACGCCTGAGGAAAAACTGCTGCGAGCGATCTTCGGCGAGAAGGCGGGCGACGTCAAAGACGCCTCGCTCTACTGCCCGCCCGGCATCTCGGGCATCGTCGTCGATGCCAAGATCTTCGCGCGCAAGGGCCAAGAGAAGGACGAGCGCGCCAAGTCGATCGAGCAGGCCACGATCGAGCGGCTGCAACGCAACCTCGACGACGAGAAGCGGATTTTGTTTGACGAGCGCTCCAAACGGCTCGAGGGGGTTCTTGGGGGGAAGGTCGTCCAGGCCGACCTGCACGACGAGAAGACCAACCGCAAGCTCGCCTCCAAGGGCGACGCGCTGAATCGCGAAATCCTCGAGACGATGCGCGCCCGCGATCTCAAGCGGCTCAAGCTCAAGGAAAAGGATCCGCACCTCAACGAGCGCATTGACGAAATCGAGGAAATGACGATCCGTCAGATTCAAGTGCTTGAGAAGCTCACCGACGAAAAGGTGGCCAAGCTCAAGAAGGGCGACGAGCTGTCTCCGGGCGTGATCAAGATGGTCAAGGTCTTCATCGCCATGAAGCGCAAGCTTTCGGTCGGCGACAAGATGGCCGGACGCCACGGCAACAAGGGCGTCATCGCGCGAATCTTACCGGAGGAGGATCTGCCTTTCTTGCCCGACGGCACGCCGGTTGAGATCGTGCTCAATCCGCTCGGCGTTCCCTCGCGCATGAACGTCGGGCAAATCCTCGAGACGCACCTTGGTTGGGCGGCGCACGCTCTTGGCGTCAAGTTTGCCACGCCGGTCTTCGAGGGGCCGGGCGAGACACTGATCAAGAAGCAGTTGCAGACGGCCGGTCTGCCGACGTCAGGAAAAACGCTGTTGCACGACGGTCTCACAGGAGACCAGTTCGAGCAAGACGTCACCGTCGGCTACATCTACATGCTCAAGCTCTCGCACCTGGTCGACGACAAGATCCACGCTCGTTCGATCGGGCCGTATTCGTTGATTACGCAGCAGCCGCTGGGCGGCAAGGCGCAGTTCGGCGGGCAGCGATTCGGCGAGATGGAGGTTTGGGCGCTCGAAGCTTACGGCGCGGCGCATATCCTCCAGGAGCTGCTTACCGCCAAGAGCGACGACGTCTACGGACGCGCCAAGATTTACGAATCGATCGTTAAGGGCGAATCGGCGATGGAGCCGGGAGTGCCCGAATCGTTCAATGTGCTCATTCGCGAGCTGCAATCGCTGTGCCTTGATGTGGAACTGATCAAGACTCAGCACGATGTTATCGAAACCGCGCTGGCGGCGGACTAACCACCGCTGCGCCCGCCGCCCGTGCGCAGAAAGTTTTTTGGGAGGACGCTTTGTACCGATCCAGCCCCTATGACCGCGTCAGTCTGATTTCTGACTTCGACAGCATTCGAATATCAGTCGCATCGCCGGAGAAGATCCGGAGTTGGTCTCACGGCGAAGTCACCAAGCCCGAGACGATCAACTATCGCACCTTTAAGCCGGAGCGCGACGGACTGTTCTGTGCGCGCATCTTTGGTCCCGTTACCGACTGGGAGTGCTTGTGCGGCAAGTACAAGCGCATGAAGCATCGTGGAGTCATCTGCGATAAGTGCGGCGTCGAGGTGACTCTTTCGCGCGTGCGCCGGGAGCGCCTCGGCCACATCGAGCTCGCTTCGCCTTGCTCGCACGTCTGGTTCTTCAAGGGACTGCCGAGCCGTATCGGACAGCTTGTCGATATTACGCTGCGCGATTTGGAGCGCGTGCTCTACTTCGAAGCCTTTATCGTCGTGGAAGCCGACGAAGACACCGGGCTGACGGAAGGCGAGGTGCTCAGCGATGAGCGCAAACGCCAGCTTGACTTGGAGTTCCCCGGCAAGTTCATCGCTCTTATGGGAGCCGAGGGCGTCAAAGAGCTGCTCAAGAAGATCGATCTGGCCTCGCTTGCGGTTTTCCTTCGCGAGCACATGAAGAACGAGACGTCTCTTCAGAAGAAGCTTAAGCACGCGCGCCGCTTGAAGGTCGTCGAGTCGTTTCGCAAGTCAGGCAACCATCCGGACTGGATGATCCTCGACGTGCTGCCGGTTATTCCGCCCGAGTTGCGCCCGTTGGTTCCGCTCGACGGCGGACGTTTCGCGACGTCGGACCTCAACGACCTCTATCGCCGCGTCATCAATCGCAACAATCGGCTTAAGAAGCTGATGGAGCTCAGCGCGCCTGAAGTGATCGTGCGCAATGAAAAGCGCATGTTGCAGGAGGCCGTCGATGCGCTCTTCGACAACGGCCGCCGCGGCCACGTGCTGCGCGGAGCGAACAACCGTCCGCTGAAGTCGCTCTCGGATACGCTCAAGGGCAAGCAGGGCCGTTTCCGTCAGAACTTGCTCGGCAAGCGGGTCGACTACTCCGGCCGCTCGGTCATCGTCGTTGGCCCTGAGCTAAAGCTGCATCAGTGCGGCTTGCCGAAGCAGATGGCGCTCGAGCTCTTCAAGCCGTTCATCTATCAGCGGCTCGAGCAGCGCGGCCACTGCACCACGATCAAGCAAGCCAAAGAGCTTGTCGAGCAGGCCGATCCGGTTGTTTGGGACATCCTCGAAGAGGTGATCAAAGACCACCCGGTGATGCTTAACCGCGCCCCGACGCTTCACCGTCTCGGTATCCAGGCGTTCGAGCCGATTCTAGTAGAAGGCAAGGCGATCAAGATCCACCCGCTCGTCTGCACCGCATTCAACGCGGATTTCGACGGCGATCAGATGGCGGTTCACGTTCCGCTCTCGCCTGAGGCTCAGGTTGAGGCTGAAGTGTTGATGCTTGCCTCCAACAATATCCTGAGCCCCGCCAACGGCGCCCCAATCACCTCGCCCTCGCAGGACATGGTGCTCGGAATCTACTATCTGACAAAGGCGATGCCGGGCGCTCCCGGCGAAGGTCGCACTTTCAGCTCGATGCAGGACGTTCTGCTGGCGCTTGAGGTCGGCGACGTCTCGACGCTGACGCCGATTCGGCTCTACTATACCGGTACGGTGATCGACCTCGCGACCTCGTTCGACAATCAGAACGTTCTGCAAACCGAGCCGGTGCAGTACTCCAAGCAGCACATGGATACGACCGTCGGGCGAGTAATTCTCAACGACGCGCTGCCCGATCGGATGCCCTTCATCAACGGTCTGCTCAAGAAGAAAGGCCTCTCGCAGCTCGTACAGTACTGTTACCTGAAGCTGGGTCGTGAGGAGACGGTCGACGCCCTCGACAACCTGAAGAATCTCGGGTTCAAGTACGCTACCCGCAGCGGCATGTCGATCGGCATCGACGACATGGTCGTGCCTGAGGATAAGGAGAAGATCGTCAAAGGCGCTCAGAAGAGCGTCATGGCTGTTGAGCAGCAGTACCTCGACGGAGCGATCACCCACGGTGAGCGCTACAACAAGATCATCGAGATCTGGTCGAAAGTTACCGAACAGGTCTCCGACGAGATGTTCCAGAACATGGAGTCGCAAGACTCGAGCGGCACGGCGATCAACCCGATCTACGTGATGGCCGACTCGGGCGCTCGCGGTTCAAAGCAGCAGATCCGCCAGCTCTCGGGTATGCGCGGTCTGATGGCTAAACCCTCCGGCGAGATCATCGAGACGCCGATCACGGCGAACTTCCGTGAAGGGCTGAACGTTCTGCAGTACTTCATCTCGACGCACGGCGCGCGCAAAGGCTTGGCCGACACCGCGCTCAAGACCGCCGACTCGGGTTACCTGACGCGCCGCTTGGTCGACGTCGCCCAAGACGTCATCATCACTGAATCCGATTGCGGCACGGCCGACGGCATCTGGGTCGAGCCGATCGTCGAGTCGGGCGAGATTATCGAGCCGTTGCGTGATCGCATCGTCGGCCGCGTCTCGATCGAAGAGATCACTGACTACGAGGGCAACGTGATTGTCGGCGTCAACCAGGAGATTTCCGAATCCCTGGCGGCAGCGATCGAAGGCGCGGGTATTGAGCGCGTCCACATCCGCTCGGTGTTGAGTTGCGAATCCGAACGCGGCGTCTGCCGCCTCTGCTACGGACGCAATTTGGCTACCGGCCGCCTCGTCGAGGTAGGCGAAGCGAGCGGAGTCATCGCGGCGCAGTCGATCGGCGAGCCGGGCACCCAGCTTACAATGCGGACCTTCCACATTGGCGGCACCGCTTCGCGAATCTCCGAGCAGTCCACGCAAGAAGCGCGCTCGGACGGCTTTGCAAAGTACATCGGCATTAACTCGGTCACCGACAAACACGGCGCTCTGATCGCCATGAACCGCAACGGGATTATCGCGGTCGTCGACAGCAAGAGCCGCGAAAAAGAACGCTATCAGGTGGTCTATGGGGCCACGCTGATGATTCAAGACGGAGATCCCGTCGAAGCGAACCAAAATCTGGTCGAGTGGGACCCCTATACCTTTTCGATCCTCACCGAGGTCGGGGGCGTGTGTCACTTCAAGGATCTGCAAGAGGGCGTCACGCTCCAGGAGCAGGTCGACGAGGTTACCGGCATGTCGCAGTGGGTCGTCAGCGACTCGCCCGACGAGAAGAAGCAGCCTACGGTCGAGATCCACGACTCCAAGGGCAAGATGCTCCGCAAGTATCTGATCCCGACCAACGCCCATATGATGGTGCGTGACGGGGACGACATCCACGCCGCCGACGTAGTGGCTAAGATTCCACGTGAGACGACCAAGACCAAGGATATTACCGGCGGTCTGCCGCGAGTCGTCGAGCTGTTCGAGGCGCGTCGGCCGCGGGAAACGGCTGTCATCAGTGAAATCGACGGTATCGTGCGCTACGGCGAGCTCAGCAAAGGCCAACGTAAGATCTATGTTGCGGCCGACAGCGGCGAGGAGCGCGAGTACTCGATTCCGCGCGGCGTTCACATCAACGTGCAGGAAGGAGAACGAGTCAAGGCGGGCGAGCCGCTCATGGACGGCCCGCGCGACCCGCACGATATTCTGGCGGTGCTCGGCGAAAAAGAGCTCCAGAAGTATCTGGTCAATGAGATTCAAGAGGTCTATCGGCTGCAAGGCGTCAACATCAACGACAAGCACCTTGAGGTTATCTCGCGGCAGATGATGCGCTGGATCAAGGTCGAGGACGTCGGCGACACGGAATTCTTGCTCGATCAGATTGTCGACAAGTTCCGTTTCCGCAGCACTAATCAGGCTACGCTCGACGGGGGCGGCGTGCCGGCGATCGGCCGTCCGCTATTGATGGGTATCACCAAGGCTTCGCTCGCGACCGACTCGTTCATCTCGGCGGCGTCTTTCCAAGAGACCACCCGCGTGTTGACCGAGGCCTCCATCAGCGGCAAGGTCGACCTGTTGCGCGGCCTCAAAGAGAACGTCATCGTAGGACGTTTGATCCCGGCCGGTACCGGCCTCCACCGCTACCGCGCCGTGCGCTTGGCGGGCGAGGATCAACCCGAGGAGATGGTGCCCGAGGTCGAGTATCTCTCCGGCATGCCGACCTTCGGTGAAGAGGGCTCGATCGAGTTCGGCCCGCAATTCGGCGAGGACGCTGCAGCTTCGGTTGCCGCGGCCGACTTGCCGATTGTGCCTTCGAGCGACGACGTCTAAGTAACGCTTTCACAGGGCCCCTTGCTTTTCTCGGCAAGGGGCTCGTATCTTATACGACAACCTATTCCCGCCCGCTTCCCCATTCCCGCATGAAGAAGCTCCTCCCGTTGCTCACCGCATCGCTGATCTTGTTCGCCGCCTCGGCTCAGGCTCAGACCGCTCTAAGCCTTCCGGCAACCGATGCCGCTCTAGAGCTTGACGTACGCGAGGCGGCAGCTCGCATCGGCCTCTCGGAGGCGCTGCGGCAAGGGCGTCTCAGCGTCTCGCTGATGGACCTAAGCAGGCCGGGAGAGCCGCGCTACGCCGGGTTGAACGATCACAACATGATGTATGCGGCGAGCTTGCCGAAAATCGCCATTCTACTGGCGGGCATGGAGCAGGTTCGCGCCGGTGAGTTGGCTTACACGCCGGAGCTGCGCGGCATGTTCACCCGATTGGCCCGCTTCAGCTCGAATCGGGATGCGTCGGCGGCAATCCAGCGAATCGGGTTCGATAACATCGCAAGAACGCTTGAGAGCCCGCGCTATCGACTCTATGACCGGAGCCATGGCGGCGGCCTGTGGCTCGGCAAGGGGTACGGCGGTCCGAACGACCGCTGGCGCCGCGACCCGCTCGCGAAGCTTTCTCACGCCGCCTCGGCGGCTCAGACTGCGCGTTTCTTCTGGATGATGGAGCAGGGAAAGCTGGTCGACCCCGCGGCGAGCGCCGAGATCAAGCGCTTTCTCTCCGATCCCGCCATCCGCCACAAGTTCGTGCTTGGTCTCGCCGGCCGTCCCGACCACGCGATCTACCGCAAGTCGGGCACCTGGCGACGCTGGCATTCGGACGCCGTGCTCGTCGAATCGGGTGATAAGAAGTACATTGCAGTCGCTCTGATGGAAGACGAGCGGGGCGGGGAAGCGCTGCCGCGGTTGATCCGTGAGCTTGATGACCTGATCTGCAAGCAGGCTTCGAGTTCGACCGCGAAGCCCCACGCTCACGGCGCCGACTAGCGCACAGAGCGGCCAGTTCGAGCTGCGGCTGGTCTCTATGCTAGTCTGATCAGCAACCATGCGGGCGCGTTTCTCCATAGGCCAAACAGTTCATCACCGACTCTTTGATTACCGCGGGGTAGTCTACGACGTCGACCCCTGGTTCTCTGGAACCGAGGAGTGGTACGAACAGGTAGCTCGTTCGCGGCCCCCCAAGGACGAACCCTGGTACAACGTGTTGGTCGACGGCGGCGAGCAGGAGACCTATGTTGCCGAACGCAACCTCGAAGCCGACGCCAGCGGAGAGCCGATTCGCCACCCCGGCGTCGCTCACCTCTTCGGCGAGCTCAAGGACGGCGCCTATGTCGCGAAGCGTCCTGCGAACTAGCGCTTCCTTCGCTTTAGTCGTCTTAGTCGTCGCTTGCTTCGGTTGCATGCCGGCCGAGCTGCCTCCCGAAGACCGCAAGATGCTGACCGTCTTGCTCGGCGGCAAACTGATCGACGGAACCGGCGCTGAGCCGATCGCCGATTCGGTCGTGGTCGTCGAGGGCACACGGATTCGCGCCGCCGGACCTCGTTCGCATACGCCGGTGCCAAAGGGCGCTGAGATCATCAACGCGTCCGGTAAGACGATCATCCCCGGATTGATCGACCTGCACGCGCACTACAACTCCTACCCCATCGAGGGCCTGCCGTACGCCTTGGCCGCGCAACTTGCTTTCGGCGTGACCACATCGCGCTCGGTCGGCGGCGATACCGAAGAGATTCTTGAGGTCCTTCGGTCGGTCGCCCCCGGAAGGCTCTCAGGCCCCCGCCTGTTCAGCGCCGGTCCCGGCTTCGCCCATCCCGACGGACACCCGATCGCGCTCGAGACGACGCTGCGTCCGGCGACGCCCGAAGAGGCGCGTGAAGGCGTGCGCAGGCTCGCCGCGCTGAAGGTCGACGTGCTCAAGATGTGGGTCGACGACAAGTACGGAGCGTTGCCGAAGATCACCCCCGAGATTCGTGCGGTGATCGTGGCCGAAGGCGCCAAGCACGGTATTCCCTCGGTGGCGCACATCTTCGACGAAGCGGACGTACGAGAGCTCGCCGAACTGGGCATGACGGACTTCTTGCATACGGTCCGCGACCACGAGCCGATGAGCGAAGACTTCATCGCTTTCTGCAAGGAGCGCGGCGTGGGCTTCGTTCCCACCCTGAGTGTCATCGAGTCGAACTGGCTCTTCGCCGAATCGCCCGAAACGCTGCTCGACGACGCCGAGGCCAGAGCCGCCGTCGTGCCCGCGAGCATCCCTCTAGTCGAAGACGCTGGTTGGCGCGAGCAGCGCCTCGCTGATCCTTTGATTGCGCGTCTCAATCTCGAGTTGGCGCGCGCCCAACGCTTCGTGAAGCAGATGCACGAGGCGGGCGTCGCGATTGCGGTAGGCTCCGACACCGGCACGGCGATGATTCCGCTAGGCTGGGGCACCCACAACGAGATGCGCCTGTTGGTCGAGGCGGGTCTCTCTCCGCTCGAGGTGATCCGTCTGGCGACAGCCGCCGGCGCGGCGCGGCTGGGACGCGCCGGCGACGACATTGGCACGCTCGAAGCAGGCAAGATCGCCGACCTGGTTTTGCTCTCGGCCGATCCGGCCGAGGATATTGCCAATACGCGCAAGATCGAGCGCGTGATGCAGCTTGGCAAGTGGGTTGACCGCGAGAGCTCGAACTAGCTGCGCGCGGGGAAGGCGTCTGGCCTACTCGCGGTACCGGAGCGGAGTCATAGCGGGTCGCAGCGGCAGATCGCGCTGTTGCGGAGCTTGGGCTCGTGAGGACGGGATTCTGAATATCGTTCCCGCCGGGGTTGGCTCGTTTTGAGCGGCCCCCCGGCGGGGCGTGAAGGTTTTCGGGCCGCGTTGTCAATGGCCGGTGCTAGGAGAAGAGCGCCCGCCGCATCTCTCGAAGCTTCGAGAGATGCGAACGGGGTTCCGATCCGCCAGCCTCGCCGGCGACCCTTTTGCCTTACTTCCGCGAAGATCTTCGCTGTTTCTCGCCCTCCGCTCCCCTCCAGCCCCACGAGGGGACCGATGCGGTCGGAGGCGTGTCTGTTTTGCCGTGACCGTTGATTCCGAAGACCGCTGATCCTTCGAACGATCGGCGATTCCGGACGGTCCCGGCTCCCCAGACGCGAAAAACGCCTAATAAACGATGGGATGCTCGGCCGAGCTTCTTCCCCACTTCCAGGGTCTCACGACGAACCAAGCTTTTCCGAGGCTCGATTTCTTAAGTTGTTTGTTTTGAGTTAGAAGAAAATTTTCAACTGCTGTGAGGAGGCCGGTGGCGATCGAGGATTCCTGGATCTTGCGTCACGCTCGCCACTCCCAGGCTTGGCGGGCCAATCGATAGCCGAAAGACAGCTTCCGGGTCGGCGGCCGTAAGCCGTTGACTTCATTGAGCAATAGCCAGTAAAGTGACTGGCACTATGTGCCCAGGAGCGAGCCTGGCAAGAGCCCGAATCCATTTTTTCCCTATCGCGGCAGTGCACGCATGTCGCTGGGTTGAGGAGCGAATGGGTTTGGAAGTAGACGCTTTGGGTCGGGCGGCTTAGAGTAGAGATACGTCGGAGGCGCTTCCTGTTCGCCCCTGGCGAAAAAGGGGATTCCATGTCTATCAACCGACGCCAATTCCTTGGAGCGGCGGGCGCCGTGGCGGCCGCGACCCAGGCGGCCTGCGGAAGCAAGGAGGCCGCATCGCCCACGCTTTCCGGCATCGCATCGATCCGTGAACGATACCCGCGCGCGGTGCAGCAAGTGTATCTCGACTCGGCGGCGCACTGTCCGTTGAGCACTCACACGCGTCAGGGAATGGAGAAGTACATGGACTTCCACATGTACGGCCCTGGCGATGGGCGTGGCGAGTACGCCGCCTTGGCGATGCGGAGCGTCAAGCCGCAATTCGCGCGGATGATCGGAGCGAAGCCGGAAGAGATCGCCTTCGTCCAGAACACGAAGGCCGGCGAAGACATCGTGTTGCATGGCTTGGACATTCAGGCTTCGGGAGGCAACGTCGTCACCAACGATCTGCACTATGCGGGTTCGATCCACAGCTACGTCGGCCGCAGGAAGGCTGGCATGGATGTGCGCTTCGTCAAGGCGAAGAACTGGGTCACCGACTTAGCCGCGATGGAAGCCGCCATGGATAAGAAGACCAAGCTCGTCGCGATTACGCTCGTGTCAAATGTCAATGGGCACATCGAGGATGCGAAGGCCATCACCGAGATGGCGCATGCGAACGGCGGCTATGTCTACGCGGATATTATTCAGGCGGCAGGTGCGATTCCGGTCGATGTAAAGGCGCTGGGTATCGACTTCGCGGCGTGCTCGAATTACAAATGGCTTCAGGGCTGCCGCGGGTCTGCCTTCCTCTATGTGCGGGAGGAGCTGCAGGGGACCGTTGTGAAGGACTTGCTCTTTCCGGGGTATGTTCGCTTCAACTACCCGCCGTGGGTGGACCCGGCGGATGAGACCAAGGAGCAGATGCCTTACAGCCCGCCGAGGGACGCGGGCCGCTACCAGGCGGGTAATACCTCTCGCGAGGGTTATTGCGGTCAATATGAAACATTCAAGGTGATGGAGGAGATCGGCGTCGACAATATGCTGAGGCATACGATGGCGATGGTGGACCGCATCAGCAAGGAGCTGCCGGAAAGCAAGTACCAGTGCATTACACCGGAGGGAACGCGCAGCCCTATTCTCGTTCTTGTCCCGGCTGACTACGACGGGACGCAAGCGAAGCTGAAGCAGGCGAACATTCAGGCGACGATGACAGGAAACCGGCTACGGATCTCGACGAACATCTTCAACAACCAAGAAGATGTGAATGAGCTGCTCAACGCGCTGGCGTAGCGTTATCCGTCAGCCATTGAAGCGGCCCCCGAACTTGAGATAGACGTACGCTTCGCTGCGATCTGACTCACACTACGTCCGCAAACGGCAGATCGGGCATTTACGGCGTGACCTCCTACGCCGTTAGCCGGCGCACGCGCGAGTTCGCGGTTCGAATGGCGCTTGGCGCGAGCGCATCGAACATTCAGCGGTTTGTTCTAGGAGAGGTCGGGGCGGTATTGGCGGTCGGCGTCGGGGCTGGTCTGGTGTTGCTTGCGATGCTGAAGCAGTCCCTTGAGAGCGTCGCTTATGGCGTGGAGCCCGCGGATGCCCTGACCGTTGTCGCCGTCGCATCGTTGACGGCGGGCGTTGCCCTAACCGCCTGCTTTCTGCCGGCGTACCGCGCCGAGCGTTCGAATCCTGCCCGCGTTATCGGCGAGCAACGAACTGGGACTCTGGTTCTACTCAGTTCCCGAACCGTCTTTGTGTTTTCCAGGCCCAGGCGCTGGTCGAGTTCTGATTGTCGTTAGGGCAGACCCTCGATGCTGATCGTCGGCGGGTTGCTCGCGACCCCGTTGATGGTAATCACAAGGGCTTGTTCTCCGCCCCCCACATCCGGCACGACGACGTTCGCCTGACCCAGCCCGACGAAACCGGGCGCCAGACCGAGGAATTGTACAGGAGCGTCGATGCCGCCGATCGTAGCCGTCACTTCCGAGGTGGCCCGATACAACGGTGAGATCGGCGCGGCGGTGTTGGTCTGTGTGGCTGGTTGCGTCGGGCCGATTCCGCTAAGGTAAACGACCACGACCTCTCCTGGCACGGCAGGATTCGTGGGCGAATTCATGCTTCCGTCCTCATTCTGGGCGACCGCCCGACTACCCTGGTTGAAAACGCCTGGTGCGGCGGGCGCGACGGTGAATGCCAACGGTTCCGAGGCGATGCCCGCGAGTGTGACTACCGCAGTCGCTTCACCGGGTTGCACTTCGACAGGCAATTGGAAGTTGATCTGGGTCGGGCTGGCGAAGAACAGCGGCGCGTCAATGCCGTCTATGGTGACTGTCGCGCCAGCCAGCGTTGTCGGCAGCGGAAGGTCGGGCGAGTTCGCCGAGCCTGTAGTGAACCCTTGTCCGAAGACAGACGCGATCGAGCCTGGGGAGACTGGCCCGGCCTGGAAGCCGGCTCCATTGACGATGCCGCCTGGGTTGATCGCAGGCGGCTGTCGCTCGAAGCGCATGCGGGCTACGAACCCATCGAAGAGCCCGGCGTTTTCGGGCTGCAGAGCACCCTCCGTTGTCGGGAAACGACCGGAGTCCGTCGAGCCGCCGATATGAGCCCGGCCGCTGGAATCTATGGCGATGGCGCTCCCGGTTTCTTCCCGCTCACCGCCGAGGTACGTCGAAGAGAGAAGTGCGTTTCCACCCGCTTCAACCTGAAATACAAATGCATCGATGCCGCCCTGGCGGACTCCGCTGATAGCATCCGGCGTCACAGGGAAGTCTGATGAGTCCGTGTCGCCGACAACGTAGGCGTTTCCGTCCGAGTCGAGCGCAATCCCTCGTCCCACATCAGTCCGGTCGCCGCCGAGACAACCGGAGAACACGAGGTCCGAACCGGAGTCATTCAGCCTTGCGGCAAAGGCGTCTTCCGCGCTGCCGCACCGAATCAGCGGATTGTCTTGCGTCACAGGGAAATCTAGCGAGCGCGTGAACCCGGTCATGTACGCCGTGCCGGAGCCGTCGATGGCAAGGTCTCGAACCTCGTCCAATCGGGACCCGCCCAGGCATGTCGAGTACTCGACTCCCGAGCCTGCCGGGTTGAATTTGGTGATGAAGCCGTCGAAGTCGCAGAATCTCTGGAAGGCGCTTGACGTCACCGGAAAGAACAGTCCCCCGGTGAAGCCGCCGACATAGGCCTTTCCTTCTGCGTCCACGGCGATGCCGAACCCCTCGTCCTCGAACTCGCTGATGATAAACGTCGAATAGACCAACCTCGTCCCGATCGGGTTCAGCTTGGTCACGATGACGTCAAGATCGAACCCTCCGCGAATAGGCTGGAACGCGCCTGCCGTGGTCGGGTAGTTGAACGAAGATGTCGTGCCCGTAATGTAAGCATTCCCTTCCGCATCAATCGCAATGCCGTTTGCGAAATCATTGAACGAACCGCCGATATACGTCGAGTACATCAGGGCCGTCCCGTCCGCACTAAGCTTTGAGACAAAGACGTCCGAGGAGCCGCCGGCGTAGAAGTCCTGGAATGCGCCGGCGGTGACGGGGAACGCCAACGAGCGGTTGAAGCCGGTCAGGAAAACTTCTCCAGCCTCGTTGACGGCGATGGCGTTGGTCGCATCGTCGCCCGCGCCGCCGATCACCGTCGAGTACAGGACTGCGTCGCCCGCGGCATTGATCTTGGTGACGAAGGCGTCTCCGAGACCGCGACCGCCGAGGCGATTCGTCTCCGGGAAATCAAAGCTATCGGTGCGACCGCCTAGGTAGGTGTTCCCGTCCTTGTCGACGGCAAGCGTGCGAACGCTGTCGACGTCATCTCCGCCAAGGTAGGACGAGTAGTCGAGTACGGGATCGATGACCAACGGCAGGTCGCGGTCGTACTCGCCAACGTGGAAGCCTACACGGTTCTCCGAGATCTCAACGAACGAGCCTTCGATCGGGCGACGTACTCCCGCGAACTCCTGGAAGAGGACCGGGCGCTTCTGTCTCAGCTCCCGATCTCCCGAGGCCAGCACCAGGTCGCCGTTCTCATCGATGGAGAGCTTTACGCCTTCGAATTCAAGCGCGATGGCGCTTGGGTCCGCGCCAGGAGCAAGTACAAAATCGTACTCGATCGCGCTCTCCCCGCTGCCTCGGTAGATCAGGTCAATGCCGTCGTAGATGTTGGAGCGTTTGAGAGTAGCGTAGTGCGGCGCTCCTGTAATCCACTCGGCCGGGTCATTGCCTTGGAAGTAACTCGATACGCCCGGCAGTCGATCCAAACCGCCGAACTCTCCGCCATCGGCGGCTCCGACGATGCGCCAACCGATGACGCCTGAACCTCCGGCATCGACGGATTGCAGAGTTGCGCCGTTTCGCTCGATCAACAAGCGAAAGCCGTCGCCATAGCTGATGAAGTCCGCGCTCAGCGGCGCCTGCCCGCGATTCGGCTCGAAGCGAGGCGGGAGTTTCGGATGCTCGGGGCTCGGCGCCGCCCCGGAGATCCAAGCCGGCGCTAGGAGAAGCATTGCGTAAAGGAAAGAATTGTTGACGATTTTCATGGTTGCTCCCGAAAGAACGATTCAGCTAAGAGCTCAAGAGACGAGTTCAACCAATTTACTAAGCCGTTTTCATTCGTTGGGTCGCCGCCTTGCGGACGAGGAGTCGGGGCTGCAGGCAGGCGGGAAGGGAGTCTCGCCTCGAGACTCTTTCTAGTTGGTGGAGCGAGGGGTCGAGCGCAGCGCTTCCAGCAACGAATCGGGCAGGCTCAAGCCGCCCAGCATTGGGCCGCCGGGTCTCGGCTCGTGGAAATCGCTGCCTCCGGTCAGGGCCATACCCACGCTCTCCGCTGCGCGCCGAATGCGCTGGCACTCGTCGGGGTTGTGGTCTGTGTGATAGGCCTCGATCGCCGCCATTCCTCTCTCGCGCAGCTCGGCGAAGTGGGCTTCCATCGAGCGCTCGGACGCCCGTAGGAAACGCCCCGGATGCGCCCAAGAAGAGATGCCGCCGGCTTGGCGAATTGACTCAAGAACGATCTCGAGCGAAGGCTCGCGGCGCGGCACGAAGCCCGGCGCGGATTGGTCGAGATAGCGCTCGAAGGCCTCGTGGTAGTCGGCCACGTAGCCCTTCTGGATCAGCATTCTTGCGAAGTGCGGCCGGCCAGTCTGTCCGCGCCCGAGCGCGGCGACCTCGGCGAGCTCGATCTCTAAGCCAAACCCGCGCAGTTTTTCAGCGAGCTCTTCGTTGCGCTCACGTCGAGATTCGGCGAGTTCGTCGAGACGGCGGCGAAACTCCTCTCCCGGCGGCTTGTCGAGAAAATAGCCGAGGATGTGAATCTGCGTGCCGTCGTATTTGGCCGAGAGCTCGACGCCGCAGACGAGGTCGAGGCCGCGCTCCCCGTCGAGAGAGGCGGCCTCGTCATAACCCTGCAGCGTGTCGTGGTCTGTGATGCCAAGCGCGCTGAGCCCGATGTCCCTCGCAAGCCCGACCAATTTCGCTGGGCTGAGCGCTCCGTCGGAGCGATCGGTATGCGAGTGCAAGTCGACCATATTCAGGGCTTGATCAATCCCAACCCCACTAGTCTAGCCCAGACGATTTCGGCGCTCTCCTCGGCCGTTTGCTCGGCGGAATTGACGAGCACTTCCGGATTCTCGGGAGCCTCGTAAGGGTCGGAGACGCCTGTGAAATTCTTGATCTCTCCGGAAAGGGCCTTCTTGTAGAGACCCTTGGTGTCGCGTTCGACGAGCACCTCGAGCGGGCACTCCGTGTAGACCTCGACGAAGTTGTCTATCTGGGCGCGAATCTCGTCGCGAATCTCCTTATAGGGCGAGATCGCGGCAGAGATCGAGATCGCTCCGTTACGGGCCAAGAGCTTGCAGACGAAGCCGATGCGGCGAATGTTGGTGTCGCGATCTTCTTTGCTGAAGCCGAGACCCTTCGAGAGGTTGGTGCGTACGACGTCGCCGTCGAGTACCTCAACCTTTGCGCCGCCGTCACGTAAGCGCTTCTCGATAATGTCGGCGATGGTCGATTTTCCCGCTCCTGAGAGACCGGTAAACCAGAGTGTGAATCCTTGATGTTCCATAGTTGCCTTTTACTAGCGTATGACTTGATTCCTAGATTCCGCCTCCGGGGGAGGATGCCGCGCGGCCCCGGCCCGGAAGCACTTCTTCCAGCAGCACGTCAAATGAGCGGCGCATTTGCCCGCTCGGGGAGACGTGAATGCCGCATTCCTTATCTTCTTCGTCTTCCCACCACCAGCGACCGGCCCGCGGCGGCTCGCCTTCCTTGATCGGTCTTGTGCAAGGCCGGCAGCCGATGCTGGGATATCCCTGCTCGTAGAGCTTGTGAACCGGCACATCGTTGCGCCGAACGTAGTCCCAGACTTGTTCCTGGGTCCAGTGCGCGAGCGGCGCCAGCTTGATTACGCCGCCGTGCTCCTCGTCGAGCGTGACGGTTTCTACTGTATCGCGGGCCGTGCTCTGGTCGCGCCTCAAGCCGACCACCCAGGCGTCGAGCGTCGCCAGCTTGCGGCTGAGCGGACGCACTTTGCGAATCTCGCAGCAGAGCCGCCGTTTGGCGATTTGCTCGTAGAAGAGGTTCGGTCCGTGCAGTGAGATCATGCGCGAGAGCTCGCCTTGTTCGGGCGTCAGCAGCTCGATCTTGATGCCGTAACGCTTGCGAACGTCTTCGATCAGCTCGTAAGTCTCTTCGTGCAAACGGCCTGTGTCGAGCGAAAAGACCGTTACGTCGCCGCCCGTGATACAGGCGGCCATGTCGATGATCGCCATGCCGCTCGCCTGGAAGCTGGTGCAGATCGCGATACGATCGCCCAGTTCCTCGAAACCCCAGCGCAGCACCTCCTCGGCGGAGGCGTCGCGGCGGGGCCACCGAAATGTGGCTGCGGCCTGCGCGCTCATGACGCTTCTCGACTAGGACCGTTCTCGACTACGACTGTCGAGCGGCCTCGATCAGGATCTTCGCTACTTCGGGTCGAGTGAACTCGGCCGGAGGCATCTCGCCCGCCGCGAGCATCTCGCGGACCTTGGTGCCGCTCAAGAAGACGTGGTGCTCCTTGTCGTGCGAGCAAGTCTTCTTCGACGCCATGCCTTCGCACTTCCTGCAGAAGTGCACGAAGTCAAAGAAGATCGCTTCGATGCCGAGCTCACCCGGCTCGAACTCTGAGAAGATGTGCTGCGCGTCGAAGGAGCCGTAGTAGTTGCCGACGCCTGCATGGTCGCGTCCGACGATGAAGTGCGTGATGCCGTAGTTCTTGCGAACCTGGGCGTGGAAGACCGCCTCGCGGGGACCGGCGTAACGCATCCAGGCCGGGAAGCCCGCGACGCTCGCGTGGTCCTCGGCGTAGTAGTTCTTCACGAGCACGTCGTAGCAGGCGAGGCGGACTTCGACTGGAGTGTCGTCAGACTTGGTCTCGCCCAGCAGCGGGTGAATGATCAGACCGTCGGCGGTTTCGAGGGCGATCTTGGTGCAGAACTCGTGAGCGCGGTGGATCGGATTGCGCGTTTGGAAACCGACGATCTTCTTCCAACCCTTGTCGGCGACGAGCTTCTTCACCTCGCGCGGCGAGAAGGGCAGTCCGCCGGGGATGTCGAGCGTCCAGTCGGGGAAGACGTCGACCTTGCCGGCGACCGAAAACTCGCCCGCGTCTCGCAGCCAGGCAACGCCGGGATGCGCCTCGTCCTCGGTACGGAAAATGTTTTTGTTGTACTGCGGTTTGTCGATCTTGAAGATCTCTTCGATGCTGATCACGCCGGCCGGCCTATCGCCGTCAAGCAGGACCGCCTGGTTGGCGCCTTCGAGGCTCTTGGCAGTTTCGGCGCTGACCGGGAAGATGATCGGGATGCTCCAGGGCTCACCGCTGGTGAGGTGCATCGTCTCGGCGACGCTCGCCGTATCCTCCGCGTTGAGGAAGGAGCGGACCGGCAGGTAGCCGTCTTCAGCGAGCAGGAAAAGGTCGCTGAGGTTGCGGAAGGAAGCATGAATCCGCGGAAGGTTTTGGGCGAGCAACTCGGCCGCTTGTTCGGAGGTCAAAGGCATGGAAGAGACGAAACTCCTTAATCCCTATCGATTTAGTAGACATTATTGTACCAAGCCGCTTGGGGGAATGGCAATTGGGGGCGGCACATGGCCTAATCCCATTCTACCGCTCCCGCCCGCACCGCGATCGACCTCAAGATCTCACCGTTCAGTCGCGAATCTTGACACTTCCGTACAGTATTGCTAGCCTGCAGGTAGCAGCAATCTGTACGATTAGGTATAGATTGATCGTCACCGGGTGGTGGTGTTGCTTTGAGGCTGATCATTCCATGAGCTCGTCGACCGAAGATCTCGAAGTCCTAACTTCTCAAGACTACAAGTACGGCTGGATGACTGAAATCGATGAGGACCGGGTTCCGCCCGGACTCAACGAAGACGTCGTGCGGCTGATCTCGGCCAAGAAAGGAGAGCCCGAGTGGCTCACTGAGTGGCGGCTGAAGGCCTATCGCCATTGGCTCACTATGGACGAGCCGAAGTGGCAGAACGTGCATCACGAACCGATCGACTACCAGTCGATCTCCTACTACTCGGCTCCGAAGAAGAAGGACGGTCCCAAGAGCCTGGATGAAGTCGACCCGGAGCTGCTCGAGACTTACGAGAAGCTCGGCATCCCGCTCGACGAGCGAGCTAGGCTTGCCGGCGTTGCAGTCGACGCGGTGTTCGATTCGGTTTCGGTGGCGACGACGTTCAAGGACACGCTGGCCGAGAAGGGCATCATATTTGGATCCTTCTCCGAGGCTGTGAAAGAGCATCCCGAGTTGGTCCGCAAGTACCTCGGCTCGGTCGTGCCTACGACGGACAACTACTTTGCCGCGTTGAACTCGGCGGTGTTTTCCGACGGATCGTTTTGCTACATCCCCGAGGGCGTACGTTGCCCGATGGAGCTGTCGACGTACTTCCGCATCAACGCTGCTAACACGGGCCAGTTCGAGCGCACGCTGATCGTCGCCGACAAGGGCGCCTACGTGAGCTACCTCGAAGGCTGCACGGCGCCGATGCGCGACGAGAATCAGCTCCACGCCGCCGTCGTTGAGTTGGTTGCTCTCGACGATGCCCAGATCAAGTATTCGACGGTGCAGAACTGGTATCCGGGCGACAAGGAAGGCCGCGGCGGTATCTACAATTTCGTCACCAAGCGCGGCGCTTGCCGCGGCAAGAACTCGAAGATCTCGTGGACGCAGGTCGAGACCGGCTCGGCGATCACCTGGAAGTATCCGAGCTGCATCCTGCAGGGCGACAACTCGGTCGGCGAGTTCTATTCGGTGGCGGTAACCAACAACCGCCAGCAGGCCGACACCGGCACGAAGATGATTCACATCGGCCGGAACACCAGCTCTACGATCATCTCCAAGGGCATTTCGGCCGGCCGCTCGCAGAACAGCTATCGCGGTTTGGTAAAGATCTTGCCCGGCGCCGAGGGCGCACGCAACTTCTCGCAATGCGACTCGATGCTGATGGGCGACGAATGCGGCGCGCACACCTTCCCCTACTTGGAAGTGAAGAACAAGACGGCCCAGATCGAGCACGAGGCGACGACCTCGAAGATCGGCGAGGATCAGCTTTTCTATTGCCGCCAACGCGGCATCGACACCGAAGACGCAGTCTCCATGATCGTCAACGGATTCTGCAAGGAAGTCTTTCGCGAGCTGCCGATGGAGTTCGCGGTAGAGGCGCAGAAACTGCTCGGAGTGAGTTTGGAAGGTTCGGTCGGCTGATCGCCGACTGGTGAACCGTGAACGGTGAGCCGTGAACCGAGGAGTTCACTGCCGCCAAAGCCGGTTCACCGCTCACGGTTAACGGTTTACGAAAAAAAATGCTTCAAGTTAAAGATCTCAAAGTCAAAGTCGAAGACCAGGCCATCCTTAAGGGGATCAGCCTCAACGTCAATCAGGGCGAAGTGCACGCCATCATGGGGCCGAATGGTTCCGGCAAGAGCACTCTCGCCGGCGTTCTCGCCGGACGTGAAGAGTACGAAGTCACTGGCGGGTCGGTCGCATTCGAAGGCAAGGACCTGCTCGAGCTCGAACCCGAGGAGCGCGCCCGCGAAGGCATCTTCTTGGCGTTTCAGTATCCGGTGGAGATTCCCGGCGTCTCGAACATGTACTTTCTCCGGGCCGCGTTGAATGCAATTCGCGCCCATCGCGGTGAAGAAGAGCTGGACGCCGTTGAGTTCATCGGTCTCGTCAAAGAGAAGATGAAGAAGCTGCGCATGGATGACGCAATGCTCAAGCGCGCTGTTAACGCGGGCTTCTCCGGCGGTGAAAAGAAGCGCAACGAAATCTTCCAGATGGCCGTGCTTGAGCCGAAGCTAGCCGTCCTCGACGAGACCGACTCCGGTCTTGACATCGACGCCCTCAAGCTTGTCGCCGACGGCGTCAACGCGATGCGCAGTCCCGAGCGCTCCATCATCGTTGTGACGCACTACCAGCGCTTGCTCGACTACATCGTTCCCGACCACGTGCACGTCCTGGCGCACGGCCAGATCATCAAGTCCGGCGACAAGAGCTTGGCGCTCGAGCTCGAAGAGAAGGGATACGGCTGGATCGACGAGCTCGAAGGCCAATTGGTGCAGGCGTAGACGTCATGGCGAAGACAGCCGTACAGAACCTCAGTCCTTATCTCGACGCTTTCGCTGAGCGCACCGGCGAGCCTAGCTGGCTCAGCGATCAGCGTCGACTCGCGATCGAACGTTTCTCTCTGTTGGGTTTCCCAACTCGGCACGACGAGGACTACAAGTACACGCCGCTGGCGTCGCTTGCCGCCGAAGGGTTTTCGACGGTGGGGAAGTCGGCTCGGATCAGTGCCGGCGACCTGGCGCGCGTCGACTATGCGGGCAACAACGCGGTGCGGTTGGTCTTCCTCGACGGCGCTTTCCAAGAGGGTCTTTCTTCGGACCTGTCTTCGCTGCCGGCCGGCGTTGAAGTCGCGACGCTGAAGAAACTGTTGGTCGAGGACCCCGAGAAGCTGGAAGGTCATCTAACTCGCTACTCCGATTTTGAGTCGCACGCCACGACGGCGCTCAATACGGCCTTCTTCGAGGACGGCGCCTACGTCTCGGTTGCCGAGAACGTCGTTGCCGAGGCGCCGGTTCACATCGTTTGGGTCAGCTCTGCGCAAGAGGCAGGGAGGGTGTCGCATCCGCGTGCGCTCGTCCTCGCCGGCCGCTCGGCTCAGGTGATGGTCGTTGAGAGTTTCATCTCGCTTGGAGAAGCTCGTTACTGGACGAACCCGGTGACCGAGGTTGTGGCCGAGGCGAACGCCCGCGTGCGGCACTACAAGGCGCAGACCGAGAACGGCGCGGCCGTGCATACTGCACGCTACGACGTGCTGCAGGAGCGCGACGCGAACACGCTCGAGTTCTCGCTCTCTTACGGCGCGAAGCTGGCGCGCAACGACATTCGCGGCAAGCTCAACGACGAGGGCGGCGAGTGTTCGCTCGACGGTCTTTACGTGGTCGGCGGCGAACAGCACGTCGACCATCACACCGTGCTCGACCACGCCCAGCCGCACTGCAACAGCCACCAACTCTACAAGGGCGTGCTCGACGGCAGGTCGCGCGGCGTCTTCAACGGAAAGATCTTCGTCCGAGAGGGCGCGATGAAGACCGACGCCGTCCAGAACAACAAGAATCTGCTGCTGTCGAACGAAGCCGAGATCGAGACCAAGCCGCAGCTCGAGATCTTCAACAACGACGTGCGCTGCACCCATGGCGCGACGGTGGGGCAGCTTGATCGCGAGGCGATGTTTTATCTGCTCGCGCGCGGCATCGGCCGGGCTCAGGCGCGCAGCTTGCTGACCTATGCTTTTGCGGCCGATGCGCTCGAGCGCATCGAACTCGAGCCCCTGAAGAAGCACTTTGAGGGTGAGCTGATGCGCGCGCTCGCCGCGGACCCGGAGGCTACGCTGTGACGGCCCACGAGAACACGGCAGTCGCGGTCGCGCTCGACGTCGAGGCGCTCCGCAAGGACTTTCCCGCGCTCGATCAGCAGGTACACGGCAAGCCGCTGGCCTACCTCGACAGCGCCGCTTCCGCACAGACGCCGCGCGCGGTGGTCGAGGCGATCGAGAGTTTTTACTACAACGACCGCGCCAATGTTCACCGCGGCGTGCATGAGCTAAGCCAACGCGCTACCGCCAGGTACGAGGACGCGCGCTTGACGGCGCAACGATTCATCAACGCGGCGTCGGACCAGGAAGTCATCTGGGTGCGCGGCGCGACCGAGGGGATCAACCTCGTCGCCGCCTCGTGGGGCCGAGCGAATGTCGGCGAAGGCGACGAGGTTGTGATCTCGGCGCTCGAACATCACTCGAACATTGTTCCTTGGCAGATGCTGTGCGACGAGCGCGGCGCGAAGCTGCAAGTGATTCCGATGAACGAGCGCGGCGAGCTGATCATCGAAGAATTCGAGAAGCTGCTCAACGACCGCACCAAGCTGGTCGCGGTCAACCATGTCTCGAACGCGCTGGGGACTATCAACCCGGTCGAGCGTATCATCGAAAAGGCGCACGCCGTCGGGGCGCTCGTGTTGCTCGACGGCGCGCAAGCCGCGCCGCACATTGCCGTTGACGTTCGCGCGCTCGATTGCGATTTCTACGTTTTTTCGGGACACAAGGTTTTCGGTCCCACGGGCATCGGCATCCTTTTCGGCAAACAGGCGTTGCTAGAAGCAATGCCGCCCTACCAAGGCGGCGGTGACATGATCCTCACGGTCAGCTTCGAGAAGACCGTCTACAACGAGTTGCCCTATAAGTTCGAGGCGGGCACGCCGAATATCGCGGACGCGATCGGTCTTGGCGCGGCGCTTGACTACCTGACCGCGGTTGGCCTGGACCGCATCGCCGCCTATGAGGCCAATCTGCTCGCTTATGCGGCCGACAAGGTAGGTTCAATTGACGGCGTGCGGTTGATCGGCACGGCTCGCGAAAAGGCGTCGGTGCTGTCGTTCGAAATCGAAGGCGTGCATCCGCACGACGCCGGAACGATTCTTGATCGCGCTGGAGTGGCGATTCGCGCCGGTCACCACTGCGCGCAGCCGGTGATGGACTTTTTCGGCGTTCCGGCGACCGTGCGCGCCTCTCTCGCGTTCTACAACACGCGAGAGGAGATCGACCGGCTGGCTGAAGCAGTCGTCCAAGCCAAGGAGCTGTTCGGCTAATGTCCGATCTGCGCGACCTCTACCAGGAGTTGATCGTCGACCACTCCAAAAGCCCGCGAAACTTTCGCGCGATCACGGACGCGAACCGCGAGGCTGACGGCTACAACCCGCTGTGCGGCGATAAGTTGCGTCTGTACCTGAAGATCAACGACGAAGGCGTGATCGAAGATGCGGCGTTCAAGGGCTCGGGATGCGCTATCTCGACGGCTTCGGCCTCGATGATGACGGCCATGCTGAAGGGCCAGACCAAGCAGCAGGCCGAGAACCTTTTCGAGACGTTTCACACCCTGGTGACGCGGCCGCTTGACGATCAGGCCCACGCCGGCATCGGCCTCGGCAAGATGGCGGTCTTCGCCGGCGTCAACGAGTACCCTGCGCGTGTTAAGTGCGCCACGCTGCCCTGGCACACTCTCAAGAACGCACTCGCGGACACACATGAAGCCGCTAAAACGGAGTAATCGAGACTATGTCGGAAGAAACGCAAGAAGCTCCGGAATTGGTTGAGCTCCTCGATGAAGAGGCCACGACTCAGATTAGGGAGAAGATCATCGAAGAGCTTCAGACGGTCTTCGACCCCGAGATCCCGGTCGACATCTACAAGCTCGGGCTGATCTACGACATCTTCATTTCGGATCAAGCCGAAGTCGGAATTCGAATGACGCTGACCTCGCCGAACTGTCCCGCCGCGCAATCTCTGCCGGCGGAAGTGAAGCGCAAGACGGCCGCGGTTGACGGCGTGAGACAAGCCGAGGTGGAGATTGTCTTTGATCCGCCCTGGACGCCCGAGAAGATGGACGACGCGGCGAAGTTGACGCTGAATATCTTGTAGGGGGAATGGCCCGATGCAGTTCAGCTCGAAAGAAGAATACGGTCTGCGATGCCTGCTGCGTTTGGCCGCCGGCGGCCCCGGGGCGAGCTTGACGATCCCCGAGATCAGCACGGCGGAGGGCATTTCACCGGCCTACGTGGCTAAGATCATGCGGATCTTGCGCGAAGGTGGTTTAGTTTCGAGTGAGCGCGGACAGGCGGGCGGGTACCGCCTGTCGCGCGCTCCCGAAGACATATCGGCGGGACAGGCCCTTGCGGCGTTGGGCGGGAAGTTCTACGGCGGCGAGTTTTGCGGGCGCTATTCCGGCAACGAGGACGAGTGTCTGCACACGACCGATTGTTCGATTCGCTCGCTTTGGCGCGCCGTGCAAGGAGCGGTCGATCAAGTGCTCACCCACACGACGATTCGCGATCTGGTTCGCAACGAGAGCCAGATGGACGCCTTCGTCGATACGCTTGTTGTGCTCACGAGCGCGCCGACGCCGGAGACATCGAGCCTAAGCTGACGGAGATTTGATGGCGGAACAAGAAGCAATCCTTGAATCCCTGCGCGGGGTGGTCGATCCCGGCCTGGAGCGCAATATCGTGTCGACGGCGCTCGTCCACGACCTCGCGGTTTCTGACGGCAAGGTCTCTTTTAAGCTGCAGTCGGTTCGCGCCTCAGGCCCCGAAGCCGATGCGCTGCTCGAAAAGGCTAAGCAGGCCGCCGGCTCGGTCGCGGGCGTCTCCGGCGTGGAAGCTTCGTTGACCTCGGCCGCTCGGCTGAGCCCGGCCGGCGAAAAAGGCGGAATCCCGGGCGTGGCGAACATCATTCCGGTGGCCTCGGGCAAGGGAGGCGTCGGCAAGTCGACCGTCTCGACCAATCTTGCCGTCGCGTTGCGCGAGACCGGCGCGCGAGTCGGCATTCTAGACGCCGACGTCTACGGGCCGAGTATCCCGACGATCCTGGGCGCGACGCAATCGCCTCAGCAGGGCGGCAAGGGCATTATTCCGGTCGTGCAGCACGGGGTGCGAATGATTTCGACCGGGTTCTTCGTTCGCCCGGATCAAGCCGTGGTTTGGCGCGGTCCGATGCTGGCTAAGATGGTCGATCAGCTCATCAACCAAGTCGAATGGGGCGAGTTGGATTATCTGCTCATCGATTTGCCTCCGGGGACCGGCGATGTACAGCTCACCTTGTGCCAACGAGTGGCCTTGACGGGGGCGGTGATCGTTACGACTCCGCAGCCGGTCGCGGTGCAGGTCGCCGAGAAGGCGATCATCATGTTCAATCAGCTCAAGACGCCGTTACTGGGCGTGGTTGAGAACATGAGTTACTACGAATCGCGTACGACGGGGGAGCGCGAATTCATCTTCGGCAGCGGCGGTGCCGAGCACGTCGCCGAGCACTGGAAGATTCCTCTGCTCGGAAAGATCCCACTGGCGACGACGGTGCGCGAGCACTCCGATTCGGGCCACCCGATTCTGCTCGCTGACCCCGAAGCGCCCGCCTCGAAAGCGTTTCGACACGTTGCGATGGAGCTGATCGCCGAGACCTCGATTCGCAACCAAAAGGCCGCAGCCGAAGGCCTGGTTGAGATCAACTTCTAAGGCCCATGCCGGAAGCGCCCAAGCCCAAGAAGATCAGTCGCGCGGGAGCGCACGACGTACGCATCGAGTGGTCGACGGGCGAGGATGTTGTCTATCCGGCGCGCTTCTTGCGGACGAGTTGTCCCTGCGCTTCGTGCATCGATGAGATGACCGGCAAGAAAATATTGCAAGAGAGTCTGCTGCCGGTGCTGATCTATCCGACGAAGATCGAGCCGGTGGGGCAATACGCGATCCAGCTCTACTTCAGCGACAATCACAGTACGGGCATCTATACGTGGGAGAGGCTCTACGATCTGAAGGACAAGATTCCGGCGAGCCCGGAGGCGTAGAGCCCCGGGTCGGTACCGCGGCAGCCGCGAGATCGAGCCCCGGAGGGTCGGAATCGGCGCTGATGCCGCCCCTCCGGGGCTTGGTTGTCTTCCTGCTTTTCGTCGCCTTCGCTTCGGCGCAAACTCCGGTTCCGCGTATCTTCCCCGGCGGCGTCGTGAACGGCGCGAGCTTCATGCCGCAAGGCGCGCCCGGCGGCGGCATCGCGCAGGGGTCGATTTTTTCTGTTTTTGGTGGAGATCTGGCTGTCGGCGAAGCGCGCGCGAATGCCTTCCCGATCCCGACCGAGCTCGATGGCGTGCGGGTTGAGGTCTCTACTTCCGACGGTCGTGTTTGGGAGGCTCCGATTCTCTACGCGGACGAAAGGCAGATCAACGCGATTCTCCCGTCGGACATTCCCGTCGGCCGAGTTCTTGTAACGGTGTTTCGAGACGGCGCGGCGAGCAATCCGGCCTCGGTGACGGTCGTTCGCTCAAGCTTGGGGCTGTTCACGTTCCCGCTTTGGGGACATCGCGCGGCGGCGCTCGAGGGAACCACGGACGCACGCGGCTTTTCCGGACCGACGGTAGCGCTCGGCGACACGATCGAGCTGTGGGGCACTGGCCTCGGCCCGGTCGCAGCCTCCGACGCCGCGCTGCCGCCGTTTGGCGACTTGCCGACGGGTGTGAGGGTGCTCGTCGGCGGCCAGCCCGCAGCGATCGTCTACCAGGGCCGCTCCGGGTGCTGCGCGGGTGTCGACCAGCTGAATGTCCGAGTTCCTGGCGGGGCGCCGCTGGGATGCTTCGTGCCGGTGGTCGCTGAGGTCAACGGAGCGCTCTACAGCAACTTTGCGACGATCGCGATCGCCGAACCGGGCCAGCCGTGTTGGGCTGGTGATCCGCTGTCCTTGTCCCCTGAAACGCTTGCGCCGACCGGGCGGGTCGAGCTGGTGCGCTCGGTAACGACCCTTTCCGCGGACCTGGCAACCGCGAGTTTTTATGGCCCCAAGGCCTGGAGTGCGTCGGCGGATGCCGCCTACCTGCCTCCGCCAGGCACATGCCTGGCGGACGCACGCGTTCGACAGATCCAGGGCGACTTCTCATCTTCGTTAGATGCAGGGGCCGAGATCACTTTGACGACACCCGCTGGAGCCTTGGCGCTCGTGCGGGACGCGGCGCCGGCGCCGACGTCGTACAGTTTCGCCAGCGAGACTCCCTTCCTCGGGCCCGGTGCGTATGGTGTCGAGGGAGCGGGCGGATCGAGTTTTCCGGCGTTCTCCAGCAACTTCGATGTCGAAGCACCATCGACTTGGGCGAATGCCGGGGAGATTGCTCCGTTCTTCCGAGTCTCGGGATTCGGCATTACGTGGCGACGCGAAGGCTCCGCCTCCGGCGACGTGCTGTTGGCCGGCAATGGGTTGCTGTGCCGCGCTGCCGAGTCGAGCGGCCTTCTCACGATCCCTCCCCCCGCGCTGTCGAACCTGCTTAGCGAGAGCCCGTCGCTGGGATTCGTCGACCTGAGCGTCTTCCCGATGGAGTTTGCGACCGACGGGCCCGAAAGCGGGTTGATCTCCTACCGGGCTTCAAGCACAGCGACTCTCCAGGCCGGTCGGCCTCACCTGCCGAGCACTCCCGTGCGTCTCCCCAACGGGGTCGAAATCCAAACTGAACTTGCGATCACTTTCGGCGAGAAACAACGTGGGTTGATGTTTCGTCCGGAACTGCCGAGAGATCAGGGGATGCTGTTCGTCTATGACTCGCTCGGCTCGCGGCGCTTCTGGATGCTCAACACGCTTGTTCCACTCGATATCATCTTTCTGGACGCTGACCAGCGCATCGTGTTCATTTCCGCCGATACGCCGATTTGCACCCTTGAGCAGTCTCCCGCATGCCCGTCCTACGGCCCCTTGGGGCCTGCGCAGTCTGTTCTTGAGCTCGCGGCGGGCGAGGCTCAACGGCAAGGTCTTGAGATTGGCAGCCGATTGGAATGGTAGCGGCAGGCCGCCCGCGATAAGATGGAAATCTAAGCCTTTCCTCGACGAGCCGCCAGGCTCGCCTCATTAGTGAAGTGACGGCGCCCTGAGCGCGGATTCCAGCCGCGGCCTCGAGGGAAGCCGCGCCCAGGCTTCGGCCAACGAATCGGAGACGAACATGCCCGTAGAAATCAGCAGCGAGACCTTGGCGGGGCTCGCTGACAAAGCAACCCAGATGCGCATTCATTCAGTGCGCTCCACGACCGAAGCCGGCAGCGGCCATCCGACTACCTGCGCCTCGGCTGCGGAGATCATGTCCGCCTTGTTTTTCTCGGCGATGCGCTACGACCCGCACAATCCCGGGGATCCAGCGAACGACGTTTTCATCCTCTCGAAGGGTCATGCCGCGCCGGTGCTCTACGCCGCCTGGGCCGAGGCGGGCTACATCCCTAAGGAAGAGCTGCTCAATCTTCGTAAGATCGATTCCGACCTCGAGGGCCACCCGCCGACGACGCTGCCCTTCGTTGACGTCGCGACCGGTTCTCTTGGGCAGGGTTTGCCCGTCGGCGTCGGCATGGCCTTGGCCGCCAACCTAGACAAGGGCGACCAGCGCATCTACGTGCTGATGGGGGACGGCGAGATCGCCGAGGGCTCGGTCTGGGAGGCGGCTTCGATGGCCTCGCATTTCAAGTGCGGTAACCTCTGCGCCACCGTCGACGTGAATCGGCTAGGTCAGAGCGAGCCCACCATGTTGCAGCACGACATGGAGAATTACAAGGCGCGCTGGGAAGCGTTCGGCTGGCAGGCGCTCGTCGTCGACGGGCACGACGTTGCCGAACTGCTCGACGCCTACGAGAGGGCCGCCGCGACATCCGATAAACCGACCGTGGTTTTGGCGAAGACCTACAAGGGCCGCGGCATCCCCTTCGCCGAAGACAAGAACGGCTGGCACGGCAAGCCGTTCCCACGCGGCGAGATGACCGAACAAGCGCTGACCGCGCTGCAGTCGCAGCTCAAAGGCGTCGACTTTGATTGGAAGCCGAATCTGCCCTCGAAGAACGGCGCCGGGGCGGTTTCGGCCCCCTCCCCCGTCGGGGCGGCGCCGTATGCGATTGGCGGACCGGCGGTCGCCACGCGGCAAGCCTTTGGTGCGGCGCTGGCTGCTTTGGCCCAAGCTGATCCGCGCATCGTGGCGCTCGATGGCGACGTCAAGAACTCGACTTTCACAGAAGATCTCGAGAAAGTAGCGCCGGAGCGATTCTTCCAGAGCTTTATCGCCGAGCAGTCGATGGTCGGCGCCGCCATGGGCCTCGCGTGTCGCGGCAAGGTTCCTTTCGCGGCCAGCTTTGCTTGCTTTCTGGCACGCGCCTATGACTTCATGCGGATGGCGGCGATCAGCAAGACCAACGTCAAGCTGGTGGGAACCCACGCCGGCATTTCCATCGGCGAGGACGGGCCCTCGCAAATGGGCCTTGAAGACTTGGCGATGACATGCGCCGAACCGAACTACACCGTGCTCTACCCCTCCGATGCGACAAGCGCTTGGCACGCGATCACGACGGCGGCTGCGATCGAGGGACCGGTATACGTGCGTACCAGCCGTCCGAAGACTTCGATCCTCTACGGTCCCGACGAGCTGTTCGAGGTAGGCAAGGCGAAGGTTCTCAAGCAGAGCGACGACGACAAGGTCACCGTCGTCGCCGCCGGCGTCACGTTGTTTGAGGCGCTCGACGCGCTCGGGGAACTCTCGAAGGATGGTATCTCAGTACGACTGATCGACCTCTACAGCGTGCAGCCGATCGACAAGGAGACACTCGTCGCGTCAGCCCGGGCGACAGGCGGACGAGTCGTGACGGTTGAGGATCATTTTGCTCACGGCGGTATCGGCGACGCTGTGCTGTCGGCTCTCGCCGAAGAAGATGTCAAAGTGGTCAAGTTGGCCGTGCGGGAGGTCGCTCGAAGTGGAAAGCCGACTGAATTACTAGAAAGGTACGGAATTTCTTCGACCCATATCGTGCGCGCGGTCAAGAAGCTGGTAGGCTAACCTTGCTTGCGGAAGAACGCGATTCGGGTTAGCCTTGGACATAGGCGCCGCCGGCTGCTACCGGCTGGCTGTGGCCGCCTAGCGGCGCTTGCCGCAGCATGGTTATGTATTTCTGCGCCGATCCTGACGGCTCAGCCCTACTCGAAATCCGTACTCTTTCTCAACTCCTATCACTCGGGTTTTCAATGGTCCGACTCGATCGAGGACGGCGTTCGAGAGACTTTGGAAGCCGCTCCGGAGAACATCGATCTTCGTGTCGAGTATTTGGACGCGAAGCGCCACGACGAGGCGGAGGACCGCGACGCACTCGAGCGTTTACTCTCCCATAAGTACGAGACCGAAAGGCCGGATCTGATTCTCGTCTCGGACGATCCGGCGTTCGAGTTCATTGCTGAACGCCACGAGCGCCTGTTTGCGGGTGTGCCGGTTGTCTTCTGTGGACTCAATTCGCCGGAATCCGCGTCGGCGAATCTGCCGAAGGTTTTCACCGGGTTTCACGAACGCATGACGATCAACGAGACGCTGGACTTGGTGCTGCGAATGCACCCAGAAGCTCGTCCGTTGTACCTCTTCACCGATTCCACAGCCTCGAGCGGGGCGGTGGAGGCTTGGATGCGGAACGCTCTTGCGGAGCGGCAAGTTGAGTTCACGTTCTTAGGCGGAAGCGATACCCCACTTGAAGAGCTGCTCGAGAAGCTGCGCTCGATTCCAGCTCACAGCGCTGTATTGGGAACGACCTACTTGCGTGACGGGGCCGGCGTGTTCTATCACCCCGATGAGGTGATGCCGCGGATTTCAGAGGCTTCAGCGGCACCGTTGTACAGCGCGGGACACTCGTTCACGGGACGGGGCGCGATCGGGGGGATGACGGTTCCGCCGGACAGAATGGGCGCTGAGGCAGCCGTGAGAGGGCTGGCGATCTTGCGAGGCGTCGAGCCATCGTCATTCCCGGTGGCCACAACTGGCGCGGCGCAGTACACCTTCGACCGCCGCCAGCTTCAACGCTGGGAAATCGACGAGTCGCGCTTGCCCGCGGGCAGCGTGGTGCTCTTTCGGGTGCGCTCGCTCTACGAAGAGAACCAGCTTCTCGTCTGGTCGGGAGCGGTGTTTCTGTTATTCCAGAGCGGCGTCATCGCGCTGCTGTTGCTGAACATTCGCCGCCGCCGCCGGGCCGAGACACAGCAGGCTGAGGCCGAGGAACGCATGCGGCAGGCGCTCAAGATGGAGGCCGTTGGGCGTTTGGCCGGCGGGGTCGCTCACGACTTCAACAATCTCCTCACTGTGATACTTGGCCACGCCGAGTTGGCCGCAGACGACCTTAAGATGGGAAGCGTCTCTGAGCAGAGCGTCGCTCAGGTGCGGACGGCCGGATTACGAGCTAGAGATTTGGTTCGGCAACTGCTGGCGTTCGGGCGGCAGCAGGCCCTCGATCTGTGTACCGTCGATCTTAACGAAGTCGTCTCGGAGTTCGGTCCGCTGCTCAAGAGCTCGCTGGGAGAAGATGTCGAACTTCTTGTTGACCTTTCGTCCGGCCCGACGCTGGTGCACGCTGATGCGGCACAACTAGAGCGCGTTTTGGTGAACCTGGCGGTCAACGCGCGAGACGCGATGCCCGACGGAGGGCGGTTTGTGATCGAGACGCGCCGCGAGTCTGGCGAGCCTTGGGGCATGATTGTCGTCAGCGATTCCGGGAGGGGCATGGACCTGGAAACGCAGGCGCACATTTTTGAGCCGTTTTACACGACGAAAGGAGTCTCAGAGGGCGGCGGATTGGGGCTTGCCGTGGCACACGGCATCGTCGAGCAGCACAGCGGCCGGATCGAGGTGAAAAGCGAGCCGGGCGCTGGGTCGGTTTTTTCTATTAGGCTTCCCTTGGCCAGCGGGTCGGATCCGGCCCGAGAGACTCGCGAGGCGCTGACGGAATCCACCCGTGGGAGCGGGGAAACCATTCTCCTGGTCGAAGACCAGCAGGAAGTCCGTGAGCTTGCTCGGCGCATCTTGCAGCAAGCCGGCTACGCGGTTTGCACCCCCCTCGGCTCCTTGCAAGCCGAGCAGTTGTTCGAGCAGCGTGAAGGGCGCGTCGACCTGTTGCTGACCGATGTGGTGATGCCTGGCCTCGACGGCCCGAGTTTGTTGCGGAGTCTCCGAGCGAAACGCCCCGAGCTCAAGGCTCTTTTCATGTCGGGTTACAGCGACGTCGTAGTTGCTCGGCGCGGGGGGGCGCAGTCCGACGTCGAGCTGATCGAAAAGCCTTTCACGTCTGACGCCCTGCTGCGCCGTGTGCGCCAAGTGTTGAACCGCGAAAGCTCTTGATCGGCGAATCGGTTGATCACTGGCAACTCAAGACTGCTCCTGGCTCCAGTGCGCGCCATCCGACCGACGTCCCGTCGAGATATCATGAGCAGGGACTCTGCAGTCCGTCTCGATGAGCGATTACGATCCGAAGCTTGCCGACCTCGTACGGGAGCTGAATCAAGCCGCCGGCTCTCAGCCGTCGGAGTCTCAGCCGCTTGAGGCGCCTGCCGAGAAGCGAATCGGGGATGTCGCCGGCCTCGACGCGATTCTGCTGAGCGCTACATCGCGCGGTGCCTCCGACATTCTACTCACGGCTGGCTCTCCTCCTGCGCTTCGGATCCACGGCGAGCTTTTGCCGGTCGGCGAAGGGGCGCTCAGCGACGACGGGATACGCGCCCTGACTGAGCCGTTGCTCACCGCGGACTGGATGAAGGAGCTCAAGAGTCAACAGACGCTCGATTTCAGCTTCGTACGTGAGAGTCTCGGCCGTTTCCGCGCCAATCTGCATTACCAGCGCGGAACCCTGGCGGCGACGATTCGGCTGCTGCCGGAAGAGATGCCGACCATTGAATCGCTTCGCCTGCCCCCGTCGCTAAGCAACCTAGCGGAGAGCAGGAAAGGGCTGATTCTCGTTACCGGGGCCGCCGGCTCAGGCAAGTCGAGCACGTTGGCGGCTCTCATCGATCGTATTAACCGCCTCCGCGCCTGCCACATCGTGACGATCGAGGATCCGATCGAGTACCGCCACCAGAACCGTCGTGCGGTCGTCGAACAGATCGAGGTCGGGCGCGACGCACGTGGCTTTGCGGCGGCTCTGCGCAGCATTTTGCGTCAAAGCCCCGACGTAATTTTGGTCGGCGAGATCCGAGATACCGAAACGATGTCGACCGCCATCACCGCCGCCGAGACGGGACACTTGGTGTTGGCGACTCTGCATACGAACGACGCAGTTCGCGCGGTAGGCCGCGTGGTGGACAGCTTCCCCGGCGACAATCAGAATCAGGTCCGGCAACAGCTCTCGCTCGGGCTCTTGGCGGTAGTTGCGCAACAGCTTGTTCCCTCCGTTGATGGGCGGGAACGCTTCCCCGCGGTTGAGATTCTGCTGAACAACACCGCCGTCAGCAATCTGATTCGGCGCGGCGAGGATCATCTGCTGCGATCTCAGCTCAGCCTTGGCCGAGCCGAAGGAATGTGCATGATGGAAGAGTCGCTTGCCGAACTTGCCCGCCGGGGCCGCATCCGGCGCGAAACCGCGGAGGCGCACGCCTCGCGCCCTGATGAGTTGCGGCGCTGTTTGGATCGCTAGCGGCCCTTTCGGCGGCGATGGAATAGAACCAGATAAGAAAGCCTAGGCGGCGGTTAGCTCAGTTGGTTAGAGCCCTTGCTTTAGAAGCAGGGCGCCGAGGATATTCGTCGCCGAGACGTCATCGCCCTGATCTAGGAGAAGGCTCGGACAGTCTTCCCGAGCCTCTGGTCTGGCTATGGCGCGAGTACGACCCCGCCAGATCGGCGCGCTATCGGCAGGAGTCGGCGCGTAAGAAACGGCAGATCCGGTTTAGGGCAGAACCGCATGCGAGAGAAGACATCCTGCGTGGTAGATTCCGTAGACACAAATAAGGAGCATCGGGAATATGGGCCTATCCGCCGGCCAGCTCCGCCACCTTCGTCTCGACAGGCCCGATGACATGATCCGAAAGCGCCGCAAGCAGCGCCGCCTGGTTCTTGTAGGGGTAGAGTTGGAGGACCCATGGGTAATGCTTGAAGTGCTCGAACATTCCGTACTCCGCGTGGCCCGCAGCGAGAATCGGCTGGACGGGCACTGTCGGTAGATGCGGCACAACTACGGCAAGTTCCTGGGGTATGCTCTTCGCGTCCGTTATGTCCGCGATGATAAATCTCGACATATGCGCCAGAGTTTGGACTGTCTCGGTCAGGGTCTTGACTTTGGGCTTCTCGAAGTCAAACACGATCGGAAGGTAGTCGCGACGGCGCAACTCCTGGCGAATCGCGTCCAGTATCGCTTTGCGCTCCTTCGTGAAGCGCCCCAGGATCAGCACGGCCTTCGAAGTAATGGTGTCGATGACCCCGCGGATCGACGCATTGTTCACCAACAGGTAGACGAACTGGGCGACTTCGAGGTTGTCGACAGTGATTTCTGAATCCTCCGGCGGAGTAATGACTAGGTCGGACTGGGTGGCGTCCTTCAGGTTCAAGTCCCACGCCGAGATCCCGTAGATGCTGGCTCCGGAAAGGTCTGCACCCTGAAGGTTTGTACGCTGGAGACGAGTGCCGAACAGGCTCGCATCGCGCAGATCGGTCTTGCTAGCGTTTGTGTCGATCAGGCTAGCCGCGCCCAGATCACACCGATTGAGGGCGGCGGCGCTCAGGTCTGCGCCGTCAAGGACGGCGCGGCGCAGATCAGTTCCGACGAGGCTTGCGCCGCGTAGGTCTACACGGCGCAAGTTCGCGCTGTGGAAGTACGTACCGTCGAGTTGCGCATCCCGGAGATTCGCGTCCGCTAGATCCAGTTGGCTGAACGACCAGCGGCCCTGAAGATCAGCGCCCGAGAGATCAACCTCGACCTCGGAGACGTACCCGTGTACGTCGTCGATGCGGTACTTCGACCGGCGCCATTGGTTCCACGGCGCGGCGTTCCCCGATTTGAGGGCCTGCGTAATCCGTTCGACATGGTCTGGGTTTGCCATCCCCGCCTCGGTGGTCCATGATAGCGAGCGTTTCGTTCCAAGCGCTACAGCCGCGTCAACGCAAGGAAGCTCACACCTTAGAGCAAGGGGACCGGACCGGCTCACAGACCAACTGCATAGGCTCGAGTCGTCCAGATTCCTGGTAGGCTAAAGTAGGACGTGCGAGCGGCAGGCTCGCTTGATGATTCTCGGCGACTTGGGAACTACGGACACTACGCCGACACAAATCGCCAAGGCTCAATATAGTCGCGCAACTAACTGATTTAGAATAATCGGGCGGTTAGCTCAGTTGGTTAGAGCGCCTGCCTTACAAGCAGGAGGTCCCGAGTTCGAGTCTCGGACCGCCCACCATTGTTTTCAATAATTTAGACTCTCTCCGGGCCGCTTCTCAACCCCGGCGTCCACACGGATGTCCACACGGACTCCAATTCAGTGGCAGTTCTTCCGCTCGCGGGCCTCCTCAGGAAGGGGAGGAAGCGGCGGGGTTCCAACCCGGGACACCGTAGGGTTTGCGGGCCGCGAAAGCCGTACGCTGGGACCGCGTAGCGGTCGGCGTGCGACGATACTTAAGTCATGCCCCCGAACCAGAAGATGGTTGCGCTTGCCGCCTTTGGAGACGATCCCGAGAAGATAGACGTCATCCTACCGCCGGGCGATCCGCAAGAGATGCTGGGGTCCGTACAGACTAAACCGGGCTTCCACGTCTACGGCCTCAGTTTCTTCTATTCGTATCCGCCCGACACGCTGGAGACCCTGCCCGACCAGCCCGCCAACACTCTCGTCGAGGTGGCCACACCCTACTGCTTCCACGTGCCTTCTGACATGCCGTTTGAACTCGACGACGGTGAAGACAGGGTCTACTTCGCTTCCAAGAAGGTCTGGACCCGTTGGGCAGAGGGTTCGAGCGACGCCGATTTTCATTCTCCGACCCACACGCTCTTCCACAACAAGACCCAGATCCAGTCCCCGAATTTTCCGCAGGATCTCGACCTAGGACCAGATCCTATTTGCACGGGGACGAACATGGAGGCGGATAGAGACAAGAAGGGGCTGTATCGCTACAGCCTGGTCCGCATGCATGTGGACACCGACTATCCAGCGACGTCATTCAAGACAAGTTCGATTGACAAGTCCGTCATCTCGGATCTAGTCGAACGGGCGCTCGGCTGGATCAACCGCTTCATAGACGTCTATCGCTTCGTCACGAAAACGCCGCACGTCCAGCGCCTTCCCTCCGTGCATGTCCGGAAGATCTTCTTCCGCGAGCGCAATGCGGGCGTCTACGGTGCCTCGTTCGGTCATGGCGTACGGACGGCAATGATGAACCGCTCGGGAAGCGATCTCAAGACACTCGACAGTCTCCTGCGCAACCGAGATGAAATCCCGCCCTGGGAACTGCTCTTTCTGGATGCCCAAGCATCGGTTCACAACAACCAGTTCACTCTTGCCGTCGTCAACGCATTCCAGGCGCTCGAACTCGCATTGCAGAAGTTCTTGGAGGAGCGCATGGCCACACAGGGACTGGCGTCCACCGACGTGACCGCGCTCCTTGACCGGACATGGCGCACAAAGGATCGCCTGAAAGACTTGGTGCCAAACCTCACTGGCCGCAAGTTGTCCACGGATGACGCTGCTCTGTGGAACCGCTTCTGCTGGGCATACGACGATGTCCGCAACAAGTTGATCCACGCGGCCAGAGCCCTTGACCACGCCAAGACTGAGACAGCCGTCAACGCATGTCGCGATGTCCACCAGTGGCTCGACTCACTTCCCTAAGCCGCCTGCGGCGTCGGATGGAGGCAAGCCAACCGTCAAGAAACCGTCAGAAAAGTGCTCCGTCAGCATGGCCCACATAGGGGAGACCTACTGGACCGGATTGGCTGCGGAGCAGAGGGGTCAGCCCAGGCCGAGTAGGCGCTTCACTGTAAGCGCGAGCCCAAGCTCGGTGTCAGTGAACGAACCACTTGTCAGTCCGTCGTACTCGTCCAACGCCACGTTCCACTCCTCCAATGCTCCCTCGGGCAGCCTGTCGAGGTTTTCCTCCGTGACCATCAAGCCGGTCTTTCGCTAGGCGTAGATCAGGCGCGGATCGACAATGCCCGGAGAGCGCCGGGCGAGGGTTCATTCCTACTTGCGGGGCGCGCAAAACTCCTCCTAGAGGTTCTGGCTGCCAGGATCGACGACGGCTTCGTTTCTGCCTCTCTCCACCGACAGTTTTGGGGACCGCTAACTGATATATGTTTCAACCTTGTACCCTCTTGAGGCGTGTTGCTTCGCTCTGATCCTATGCTCTCTACCGATGGAGGCACCGATGTTTCAACCTTGTACCCTCTTGAGGCGTGTTGCTTCTTGCAAGCTCTGGGAGACGATGCACCGCCGTGGCTCGTTTCAACCTTGTACCCTCTTGAGGCGTGTTGCTTCTTCCGAGAAACCGTTCATCCACGTATGGACCGCTTGGTTTCAACCTTGTACCCTCTTGAGGCGTGTTGCTTCCGCAGCACTGCTCGACAAGAGTCCGGCTCCCGCAGAGTTTCAACCTTGTACCCTCTTGAGGCGTGTTGCTTCGACAACACAATCTCGCGGCACGGTCGCGACCGCCGCGTTTCAACCTTGTACCCTCTTGAGGCGTGTTGCTTCCGAGTCCAACGCTCGACATCACGGTTGACTCAGACGAGTTTCAACCTTGTACCCTCTTGAGGCGTGTTGCTTCAACATGAGCCCAAAGCTCAGGCTTACCAGCAGCTTAGCAGCCGTTTTGCGAGCGTCAGACCGTCGGCCCCCAATTGTTCCTCCCGAGTCGCTGAGCCATGGCCCTTAAGTTCTTGATTCAACGGGCATGCGAGCGACGCCCGCACTTCGGAAGGCGCTAGACCGCTCGCGAAGCTACTTCAGCCATGTAGCCAAGAAAGCTCGAATCGTACTCGCCCCGCCAAAGGTGGAGTTCTTCCTGGTCGTCAAGCGGTTCGGTGGGAAAACTCTTCAGTCGTGATGTCCTGATCCGGACGCTTCCCCCGACCAGATGCAGCGGCTCTACAGACTCGCCGCTTTCCAGCCTCTCTATCAGGCTCGGATCTACGGCCACCAGGGTCGTCTCGGAGTCAATCAGCCGAAAGAGCTTGGCCACCTCGGGGTAGTCGCCGCAGCTTTCGGCGGAGGCGATCCGCCGAGCTTTAGTTGCGAATCCGCCTAGAAGCTCCCGCCTAAGCGCCTCAGTGGCCAGCTCGCCAGGCGGAAGCTCGTTTACCAAGCCCTCTTTCCACAACTCCGCCAGCACGCTCCTTGACGGCTCGAAGGCGGGGTTCTGACGGAAGTAAGAGTCGATCGTTCGGAAGTCCCACATGTCGGCGTCCGCATGCTCGGCGTGTCTGTTCACTCGTCCCCCGACTTGGACCAGACTAGAGGCTGAACAAGACTCCCTAAATGCAGTACGAAAAGACAAATCGATTCCGGCCTCGACGCAACTTGTCGCGACCAAGGTCCAATCCGTGTCGTTGGGGTTCGTGAGTCGCCGCCGGATCAAGTCGAGAATCGGCATCCGATCCTGAGGCGCAAGGGACGTGGAGAGATGAAGCACATCCTCACCGCTGTGCCGCATGACGAGCGCAGCGACAGCGGCTGACTGAACTGTGTTCATCACCACTAGGCGCGGGCCTGGCACTGCATTCGCCGCTTGGCACAAGGCCCTCCGATCAAAGATTTTCTGGGCTCTTCGGAACGAAAGCCGCCTTTTCTCAGCGGCGTACAAACGATCACGAAGAGCGCTGTCCAATAAAGGGGAGGCATCACCCCGGAATTCATCGTGTTCCCAAAATCGGCTCAGCGAGCCGGAGGCAAGCACGAAATGACAACCCCATTTACTCGTCAGTTCCCTCATCCACTTCCAAGTTTGGGGCCACAACGGAGTCGGCACGGCAGCGTGGGACTCATCGACGCAGACAGCGCTGCCTGCAAGTTCGTGGAGCTTGCGGAGCTTACCAGTCCTATGCCCCGCAATAGTCTCGAAGAACTGTACTGCTGTCGTCACGGTGATCGGCGCATCCCATAGCATTGCCAATCCACGAAGCTCTGGCGACTCGAAATCAACCTGGTGATGATGAGCCGCCACTGTTCCTTCCGGATGCTCGCCCGGAAGCGTTAGCGCCTCACGGTAGACAGCAACGGACTGGTCGATAATGTTTGTGTAAGGCAGAACGCAAAATATGTGGCGAAGCTTTCGCTCCGACGCAAGACGTAGCAGATAGGCCATCACCGCTGTCGTCTTGCCTGTACCGACGGGTGCGTCTAGGTACGCGATCTCCTCGGGCCGCCCCCTCCGGCAGGCTTGGTATAAGGCGCTTCTGAGTCCACGGCGCTCGCTATCAGACTCTCTGCCGAGCCGGGCGACATACGCGTCTAGTGCTGCAAGACGCTCGCCCCAACGCGGCTGCGAGGGCTCGGCGCTCTTCCATCCATAAAAACGTGCCGTGTCAGAATGATCAGCGTCCACTAAACAGCTCAACGCCATCCGTTTCCATAGGCCAGAGCGAGGCCGCGCCGCTTCCGCTTCTGAGGGCTGGTGGCCTGTCTCAGCGAGGTGGATCGACAAGTACTCCTTGAGTCGAGCGTCCGTTTCGACCTTCAGGTCTGCGTCCCGAAAAGCCGAGCCTTTAGGTTTTGCCAGCTCGGCGGCAAGCGACGGCAAGCCGCGATGGTGAGAATAAGCGACCAGGGCTGCTTCGATCTGGTTGCGTCTCAAAAGTGCGGCAACTCCTGCATCGACGTGGTTCACCGGCAGTCGTGCTCGACCGCTTGATGCTAAGATTGCTTGATTCTGCCCGTCGAGCTTGCCCAAATCGTGCACGAAGGCCGCTTCACCCACGACGGATTGAAAAGCTTCGGGAGACTCCATCAATCTCGTGACTTCCAAAGCGTTCGCCGACGACCTGGAAACAACGCCCCTGACATGGTCCTCATAGGTTTGGCCGGAGGTTCCGAGCCGACCGCTGTGCGCAAGTGGTCTTTCTTTGCTCACGCTGCTACCGAAGAAGGTTCAATCGTCCGCCGGAATCTTACTCTGTCAGATCCCTGAAGGATTCGAGTTTGTCGAGCAGCTCTTCGGGCAACTTCTCCGGCACATCGTAGTCATCCCAAGACTTGCTTGCGGCGAGAGCATCTTCGCCCTTTCGGACCGGAACCAGCGCTGCCAGCAACTTTGTCTCTGACACAGAGCCGACCGGCGACTTGTGTTCCGCATACCAAGCATGGCGGATGTGAACTTGTGAACGGAGGCGACTGGCGGTGTGGCTGTAGGCGAAGGGCAGAACTTTCGAGAAGACTTCTACATCTTGAGGATCTGCGCCCGAATGCACGGCGGCGGTCGGGTTGATGAAGAAGGGCATCGTGAAGACGGCGTGCTCCACGACTCGGAAACCCATCGGAGCCATGCCACGATCCTTGCCTGCCTGGACACCGGCTTTGTTTGTGTTCGTCCAGCGCGAAACTTCCCCACGCGAAATCGAAATTCCTGTGCCGATCTGAATTACGCCTGTTCGAATCGGTTGATCTCTGTATTCGCCTTTCGCTTCTTCAAGGAACGTGCAGCCGAAGACGCGGGCATCCCAGTACTTGCTAGTGAAGTGCCCATCCTTTAGTTCCTGTTCGATCTGGCTCCGGTCCCTGCCCCTTGTCTCAAGGATGTGATGCCGGTCGGGGTCGAGCTTAGGTTCGAACATCCCGGCCACTCTGCGCCACACTGCTCCCTCCTTGGTGTCAATCAGATCCCGAACCTTGCGCTTCAGGGAAACATCAGAGATGGCGACTCGCCCGTCGGGCAACAATCGCGGATCGCTCTCACGGTCAGGGTCCCCGTTCGGATTGCTCATGATGACCTCGATCACGAGCATGCCCGTCGCCTTATTGAACAGATTCATTTTGTTCCTCTTTCTTGCCGGTCCGTGCCAGATAGCCCAAGAGAATCTCGGACTTCATAGCGTCAGTAGGTCTGCCGGACGGGAGTCCGTGTTCTCGAATCCGCTGCGTCACATCACCAAGTTGAGCAAGCGCCCATTTGGCCAACGCTCCTTCCCTTCCCTTTGCGGTGGACGCCCACGCCTGATAAGGGAGAATTCTCTCGGCCAGGCGAGCCATTCCCTGCATTGGCGACTCGATCGCTGTGCGCATCAGGCCGTTCCCGATCAACTGCGGCGGCATCGACCCTTCGCGCACGTGTTGACAGTACTCGCGGTGAAGAAGATCAGCGAGGGCAAACAGGCGTCCGATGTTGTAGGCGGCTTCTTGCATGAAAACCTCTTTCTCTCGCCCGAGTTTGTACAAAAGGATTCCTAGCAGCACCACGAGTGCTAGGCGGTCAATCTGCGCCGACCGGTTCGCGTTCTGCGCTGTCAACAGGCCCGTGTGCCTCTGAAGGACTGCCGCGAGCAGCTGACCAACAGCCTGTCTCCTCAGTTCGCCTTCGCCCAGGAAGCACTGATAGACAGTGTCGATCGGGACGCCGCGAACCCTCGCTCTGTGAGAGCCGCCTCTCAACCATGTCGTCTGTGTCAAGTCGGCGACTTGTTTTGGAGAGATGAGCTGCGGGTAACGCGATTCCGCGCCAATCGATTCGAAATAGGGAGGGGAATTTGCGCCAGCTTTCTGCCACTCTTGGGCAGCGGACAAGACTCGCTCGACCGTATAGCTAACGTGCTGAACGGCAGCGCGGCCCGGGTCCGATTTGGCTAGCACGATCACGTCAACCACGGCATCAGTGGGAAGCGACCGAGCGCGAAGAGCCTCACAAACGACTCGACAAGTCTCCTCGTAGCTCGCCTCAGAAAGCTCGGACGGCGCTTCCACAAGGAGGCTCGCTAGCTCTAGGTCAAACTCGCGCTCTCTCACGTATGCAAGCACCAGTCTTGGCCCGCGATCGTCGGGCATGACCTGCCACGTCTTACCCTTGAGACGCGCGTCGGTGATGTAAGCTAGCCCGCTGTTTACCTCGCGTACGGTCGCTTCGCCAACAGAAAAAGCACTCGGACCGGAAACCCCATAGTTGTGTTGACAGGGAGTGTCCCGGTTCGCTGAAAAAAGGTATGTAAGGCCCAAAGTCGGAAGATTCGGCTGTGGAAACTTGTCGGAGAGCAGGCTCGCGGTCCGGCCCGTAAGTGAGCACCGACCGCTCTTCGCTGAAACGGTATCGGCGGCAAGCATAGCGCGCTTCAGATGGTCTCCAATATCCACTCTCGCGACCCGCGATCCGAAGGCGGCGTAGTCGGACAGATCGAAGAATACCAGTGCTTTCTCCTTCCTGTTAAACTGTCGCTTCTTGGGAGACCATTTCCCAACCACCAGAGTCTCAGCCAGCGGAAGAATATTGGCCGTCCCCTCTCGTGTAGCCGCTAAGGCTGCTCGGCAGAGGACGCTAATGAACCGGGGCGATACTTTCGCCAAGCGTTTGGCCAAGCATAAATGGGCTGCCAGAGCGGGCGATGACGCGAGACATGATTCGAGCGATCTTGAATAGTCGCTCAACTTGCCCGCTAGCGCGCTGAGCTTGACGATCGGCTCACCTTCCGCGATTCGGTAGAGTTCTTCGATCAGGTCGTCGGATTCAAGGCCTCCGCGTCTATTCTCAAGCTCGGCATCCGGGCCGAACAGGGCTCCGAGGTTGATCGAGGGGAATCCATGGTGGTTGTCAGGCTGAACCGTCCACAATTCCTTCATCAAGTTAGCGGGCCGGTACTCGACGGTCTGTGGAAGTCCGTTCTCGTCGATGCCAACGACCAGGCCGTCCGCTTTCTTCAACCTTCGAACCGCCGGATGTTCTGGCGGCGGTCGAACTCCGCAAGAATTCAGGCTGAGCTGAAGAGTGCGAAGCTCATTGAGCATAATGGAGCACACCGCTCTCGATACGGACGTTCTGGCGATACTCTGGTCTAAAAGCACCGTCGTCGCGTGGCATCTCAAACACACGCTGCAACATCGACGGAATGTCCAAGTTAACTTCTTGCTGCACGCTTGTCGCCGACAGCAAAGGGCCAACGTAGGAGGGTGTGAACTGCTTCTGGCCCAAGAACGGAGTATGGAGGCAGCGGCCCTCTGCAAGCCATTGGATGAAACGCCCTCTTAGCTTGTTGATGTTCTCTTCGGCCTCAGGTCCGCTAACCAGAGAGACTACTTCCCCATAGAGCCGGTACCGCACGTCGTACAGCACCGTCTGTACCCGTTGAAACGCCGCCCCTTTGGCAATCTGGTTCGATTTCCGTAGCGGTCCGCCATAGTTCGTCGTGAACTGGCAGTATTGAATCGGTCGGCAAACTTCAACTTTAACGGGTGAGATGTATGCGCTTCGCAGTTTCGCGATCGACTCGAAGATCCCCTTTGCTGCGGACCACGTCGGCGCAGGATATGAGACGGGCGCTGGTTTCGTGTCCGGTCGAGCGAACATCGCCAATTGCCCAGCGATTTCTAGGTGTACGTCGCGCCGCATTTGGAGCCTTCGTCGAAAACCCTTCAGAAGGATACCAGACGAGGAATCCATCGAAGCGGATTCGGCCAGCCGGGGCCAAACGGGCCGCGTTCCACGCGTGCGCACAGGGTAAGGCGACGATATCGTACTGTCTTTGTCGATCACCAAACGCGTCTACAACCATCTGTTCCGCCACAGCCGCGCCACCCACCTCGCAGACAAAGGCGGGAGCGATGCCCAACTCTGGGCGTGGTTCGGCTGGAAGGTCGGCAGCCCCAAGCGTCGCCACAAGTTGCCCAGGTCGTAGGCGAGCACGCCGAGCTGAAGCCGCGCCTCGTTCGCTCGAAAGCGATGGCACGACAGCCGCGTCCAACTCGTGGCCTGTTCGCCTTCCTTGATCCACTGCTCGGCGGTGCCGCGTTTGCTGTAGAAGCGCACCGCCGAACGGCTCGGCAAACTCATGCTCGACCTTGGTGACGGGCCGCGATCAGATCCTCAGCGACGATTCGGGGGCTTCGACGATTTCCGACAGCTATTCGACCGACACCAGTCGTAGCGTTGTCCAGCCGCTGTTTGGTGCCTGATGCAACAAGACGATTGCACCCGCGCATCCAACCTGTACAGTATCATATATAATATATGTATCTATAGTCTATATACGGTTCCTATTGGATAGAGGCTGTCCATGCCCGCTGCTGTTTTCCATCGCCGCGAATACCCGAAGGTCTCTAATGCCGCCCTATACACGTAGCTCTGCCTTGCTATGCTGCGGTGACTCGGTCACCAATTCTACTATTCTTAGAAGTACTTTGCGGTATGGAGGTACTTTTGAGCATACAGATATAAAAAGGTATTAAGATATTAAGACCTGACGATATTTTATTCTTCTTGGGACTCCAACAGGGGTAGGGGGTAGAGACCCCTGGGGTCTTGTGGGTAGTTGCGAAGCTCGCGTAAAATGGCGCAGCCATTTTACTGCATCCCTCTGGCAGAAACGCGTTTTCAACGCTAAGGCCCTACTGCCCTTGGCTGTTGACGCCGCGCGCTGTTAGGCAGTAGGGATCGGCTCTACATGGGTATCTAACCTGCGGCAATCCACCTCAACGCCTGCTCCATCGGGCGCGTGCGTCGGGCCGTCAGTCAGTCACGACACAGGTCCCGTGGTACTGAGAAGGCATGGCCCTACCCGCCATGTAGAAATGCCGGGAGTGCACTGCCGTGAACTGGTCAGGCTGCCCGGCGAACCCTGCGAAAACCGTAGTCAAGTTGATATTGCCTGTGTCGGTGCTTTCGAGAAAGGTCAACCCGGATAGTGTGGAGATAACGGCGAGACTCTGCGTCCCCTGGTTGCCCATAATCTTCGCACTCCCGGCCTCAAGGTCGATCCCGTAGAAGATGATGGGGTCTCCAGTAGAGGTGAACTCGCCAGGCTCAGTCCGGGGTTCGCCTCTAACCCACTTGGCACTGTGTCCCGGGCCAAACCTGCAATGGAGACTAGTTGCGCTACGTAGCGCAACGAGAGCCCGTGCTTGCGCCGCGATGCCTTCCCTGAAACCCTCAAGTTTCTCATTCTCGTCCTGCTGGGCCCAACAGTTGGCGGCGCATCCGAGCCAGGCGAGACCGAGGATGGCAACTGCTGATATGAATCGCATGGTGGTTCGATAATATCCTAAGCGGCGGGGCTGAGACGCTCGTCAAGGAGAAGTTGCCAGCATGCTACGCTGATTCGGGCTCCTGGACAGGCCCGGAAATAGCTTGCAGATCACCTTCGACGCTGGGGTGTTCGAATACCCGCTGCCTGAGCTGCCAACGGACGCCGCCGAGCGCGTTGAGGGCAAGGAGAGGCGCGCGCTCGCCAAGCTGAAGAGGGCGCTTAGGAAATTCGTCCGCGACAAACCACCCGAATCGGTTCGCGGCCAGCAGCTCGTGCCGCTCTTCGAGGAGTACTGTCGGCGCGTTCTGGATGCCAAGGCCGAGGAGCACCTTAAAGCCTCCTCGGACCTTGCAGCGTTTCGAGAGCTTGTTCGAAAACCGCTGCCTACCGAAGCAGTTATGGCGCTCAAGCCCGACAAGCTGTGTCTGTCGTCTGGTGTAGAGCCCGACGAAAGCTGCTTCTTGGAGCACTCTTTTGACGAAATGCTCGAAGGGTGGCCGGAGACGCGACTTCGCTTCGACGACCAAGGGAATGACTACGAAGAGAAAGTAGAAGTCGAGCCGTGGAGTGAGATCGACTACAGCGGCGTTTGGGAAGAGGCCCTCGGCTGGCTGCGGTCGCTGGGTTATCACCTGCCGGATGAAGTCGTTCGGGCTCTGAGAGATCCGGGCACCTGGTGCCCGCTGTCTTGGAAGCTCGTATCCGCATTGGAACCGGACGCAGACCGTTGGGAGGCGAAGGCCCTCGAACATCCCAATCAAGAGCCATCTGTGAATGAAACTGCGGATGCCGCAACGCATGCCGAAGACGGTCCGACCAGCGTCGGCCCGAGCCTCCGTCCGCTTGAGGCCTTCGCCGAACTCGAAGTGCGGATCATCAGCGATGATCGAGCGATGCTCTATTGGGGCGGGCAAAAAACGAGCATGAACTTCATCGAGATGGGGTTTGAAGACGGGCGATCAAAGAACCGCTCAGTCAAATCCTGGGGCCTGCTTAGGCTCTTCGCCGAGAAGTCGGGATGCATCGAACGCGACATCAAGGTCGCCAAGACGTTGGAAAAGCGGATCGAGGAACTAAGGAAGAGACTGCGAAAGCTCTTTCGATGCAAAGGCGACCCGATTGAGTGGACTAAGGCGGACGGAACGTACAGGACTCGCTTCAAGATCAGCGCGGCAGATCCCGACCGCTTCTAGTCCTCGCCGAAATTTCGGCGCTCCCCCCAAAGAAAGTTTAGTCCCGCTGCTGTTGCGACCAACTGATTGCCCGAAGCGGCTTAACAGCCGAGCCGCGCCGCCCTCTTAGCCGCCAAACTGCCGCTACGCCGAACTTTCGCACGTTAGGGTTAGAACCCGGCGCGTTGGACCGAGGGTTCGGAAGCGAGAGGAAAACGGCAAATGAGGAAATCACCACGACCAAACGGCACCAAGAACACGGGCTCGACCAGCATGCTGGTCGAGCGGGAGGCGGCCCGTGTGCTGGGCTGTTCGACGAGCCTGCTGAGGGCTTGGAGGAGGCGCGGCGAGGGGCCGCCGTATCTCAAGATCGGGCGCTTGGTCCGCTACGCGTCCGCCGATCTGGACGCCTTTCTGCGGGGCCGCCGAGTCGAACCGACCGGAGGTGACCGATGAAGCCCCCCAAGATCGATTTCGTTCTCTCGGTAGTGCGGAAGCACTATCCAACCCTTGAGTCGTCGGTGCGGATCATGCTGGCTGTATTTGGATCGATGGCGTTCAAGGATCGAACCAAGCCACTCTCGCTGATCTTCGAGACGCCGTCAGGGTACGGCAAGACAACCGTGCTCCAGATGGCCTTTCCCCTCAAGGGGAGCGAGCTGAAGAAGGTCGTCTATCGTTCCGACAAGTTCACGCCCAAAGCGTTCGTGAGCCACGCCGCCAACGTGACTAGGGATGATCTGAAGAAGACGGTCGATCTCCTTCCAAAGATCGAAGGCAAGGTCCTGGTCACGAAGGAACTGGCCCCGCTGTTTCGAGGTGAGAAGAACCAACTCTTGGACACGTTCTCGATTCTGATTCCGATCTTGGACGGCAAGGGTTTCACCTCCGACTCCGGTGTTCACGGGCAGCGCGGCTATGACCGGCCCATCGTCTTCAACTGGCTCGGGGCGACAACCCCTCTCCCCAAACAGACGCATAAGCTGATGTCGCAGCTCGGCACGCGCCTCCTTTTTTGGGAGGTGCCCGTGAAGCATCCGACCAGTGCGGAGCTGTTGGCCTATGCACAGGGATCTGGCGCGTCAGGCGCGGAAGGCGAGTGCCAGACAGCCGTTAACGACTTCCTCAGTGCGTTCTTTACGACTCATCATCCCGCGTCTGTGCCATACGACTTGATCAGGATATCCAGGTCTAGCGCCCAAGAGTTAGCTCGGGCCGCCACGCTGATCGCTACTTGCCGTGCCGAGATCACGCACGAGCGGGAAGGCGGCTGGAAGCCGGTTGGCGCAGGCACTCCCGAGGGGCCCTGGAAAGTCGTGGACTACCTCCGCGACCTGGCTAGGGGCCACGCTCTCTTGTGCGGTCGAGAGCGGTTAGCAGGCGAAGATACCGCGCTCGCCCTACAAGTTGCCGTCTCGTCCATACCGATCCACCTCAGGCCGCTCGTGAAGGAACTGCGGCAGCACGGCAGAGTGAGTTCTACTCGTGCGGAGAAGCTCTGCGGCGCTAGCCGCCCTACGGCACGGAACTACCTCCAAGAACTGTCGCTGCTGGGCATTGGAAGGCGGACCAAGGGTTCGCCGAAGTCAAACGTGCCTGATGCCGTGAACCTCTCACCCAAGTTCGGCTGGCTGCGACAGGGACCTTGAAAACAAATCGGGGGGTGTGTAGGGCCAGCCCTTCCCAAGCATCCGCCCCTCACACAGGGGGTAGTTTGTTTTCAAGGTCTACTGGCGACGGCAAACCATCGCGAGTTGACTAGTAAACCTAAACAGTTTAGGATATAGATATGACGAAGACAGAGATCAAGAGCTTTACGTCGTGGCTCGGCAAACGCTCCTATAAGGCGCGCGTCGAGCGGCTCGGCATCGAGCGCATTCAAGAGATCGCCCGCGAGAACGGCAAGAAGGGCGGGCGGCCTCGCAAGTCCAAAACTAAAACCAAGGAGACATGAAGAAATGGATGATGAACCTGTACCCAGGCGAATAGAGCCTACGCCAAAGCGCGTCCTGCGGGACCGCGACGGGCTCCACAAGCGCCGGGGAATCTGGCACTACAAGTTGAGGATCGAAGGCCGCTGGCGAGAGTACTCGACCGGCGAGCGCAACTATCGCGAAGCGAAGCGCAAGCGGCAAGCGGCGATTCAGGCGCAGCAGGAGGGACGCCTGCCCTCCGATGCGGCCCGCGCCAAACTGTCGGCCATCGCTCCCCGCTGGCTCGACGAGCGCAAGAAGCTCGTCGCTCATGAGACCTGGCGAATCGACAAAGAGCGCATGAAGCCCCTGTTGCGTGCGCTTGGCGACAAGCGCCTTTCGGAGATCACCAGCGACGACGTGCGAGCCTATCAGGCGCGGCGGTCCTCTGAGGTCGGCACCCGCACGGTCAACCTTGAGACCAAAGTGTTGCGGCAAGTTCTCAAACCGAACAAGCTGTGGGCTCGGATCGCCGACGACTATCGCCCTTTGCCCGAAAACAAGGAAGGGCCGGGACGGGCGCTCTTGCCCGAAGAGGAGAAGAGGCTCTTTGAGACTGCTGCAAGCCGCTCGGGCTGGCAAGCGGCCTATTACGCCGCGCTGATCGCCTCGAACACGACGACGCGTGCTTGCGAGATCCGAGGTCTTCGCCTGCAAGACGTGGACCTGATGGAGCGCACCATGCGCGTGCGCCGCGTCAGTACCAAGAACGAGTCGGGCGTGCGAATCATTCCCCTTAACGACACGGCATTGTGGGCAGTTGCGAGGGCCTGCGAGCGTGCTGCTGCGCTCGGCGCATCAGAACCCGAGCACTATCTGTTCCCGGCCTGCCAACGGCACCAGATCGATGTGACGCGCCATCAGAAGACGTGGAGAACGGCCTGGCGCAACTTGACGGAAGAAGCGGGCCTGAACACGCTGCGCTTTCACGATCTGCGTCACCACTGCATCACGCGGCTTGCCGAAGCGGGTGTTCCCGAACAAACGCTGATGGCGATCGCCGGTCACGTCTCGCGGCAGATGATGGAGCACTACTCGCACATTCGCCAACAGGCCAAACGCGATGCCGTCAAGGCCATCGACTCCTTCAAGCCGCAACAAGAAGTCTCAACGGAAGAGCGGCCCGTCCAGTAGACCGAAATGAAGGCATGTCCACACAGATGTCCACACAAACGGTCAAAGTGGACTGACAGAGATGGAATGCTACCAAGAGTTACTGTGAGTCAAAACGTCTTGCTTCTGAGTGCTAAGACTTGCTGCTTCAGTCCTTTGGTGACGCACGGTGATACTGCGTCGCGCTGGACTCTGATTACTTACAAGCAGGAGGTCCCGAGTTCGAGTCTCGGACCGCCCACCATTGTTTTCAGGGACTTTCGTCCTTTCGTCCCCTCTCCCAATCCGCGATTGTGACGCGGATTGTGACGTAACCGCCTCCAGACGGCCCCTATCAGGCCGCTTTGTCCTTTTAGCTCGCCTTCCCCATCAGCCCCGACGACAGCTTGTTCACTGCCTCCCGTTTCGCCTTCATGCGCACGTGGGAGTAGTGTTCGAGCATCTGGCGCGAGAGGTGCCCGCTGAGGGCCATCAGCGTCGCGTCGGAGGCTCCCGACTCGGCCAACTCGGTGATCGCCGTGTGACGGAGGTCGTGGAAGCGAAAGCCCTTCAGACCAGCCTCCTCGGTCAAGTTCCGCCAGGCGGTGCGCCAGCTCTTCTGACGCTTCGTCGGGTCGATGCGGTTGTGCTCGCAGGCCGGGAAGACGAAGTGCTCGGGCTCAGCGGCCCCCAGGGCCTCGGCCCGTTCGCGCAGCCGACGCAGCGCCGCCATAGCGTCTTTGTTGAGCGGGATCGTTCGTCGCCCCGATTCGTTCTTGCTTCGATCGATGCGGAGCTCCGCTTTGGCGAAGTTCACGTGTGTCCACATGACGTTCTTCAGCTCGACGCCGCGGCAAGTAGTCGAGGCGGCCAGCACGGCTGCGCAGTGGGCGACCATCCAACTCGGTCTCTGCCCTGCCGCGTTAAACAGCAGCAGCTTCTCCTCGAAGACAAGTGCGCGGCCTACGTTCGATTGCTCGGGATACTTCGTCACATCCTCGGCCAGGAACGCCCACCGCTTGGCCTTCTTGAGCATCTTGCGGAGGACGCCGACCTCCATGTTGACGGTGCGACCCGAGACGCCGTCAGCGATCCGGGCTTGCTGGTAAGCGCCGATTCGCTCAGCCGTGATCGAGCCCAAAGCCTGAGCATCGAGGTGACGGCGGAGCGGCACGAGCCGTTCTTTCTCGAACTGGACGGTGCGCTCGGCCACTCGATTCTTTCGCTCAGCGAGGAAGATGTCAGCTGCTTCGCCGAACGCCAGCCGGGCGTAAGCCTTCCCCGCCGGCGAGCCGACCTTGCCGGCCTGAATCTTTGCAACAAGCTCCTTCTCGCGATTGCGGGCCTCTCGCCGGTCGGTCGTCTTGAGCGACTCGCGGTAGCGCGAGCCGTTGACGGTCAGGTCCGCCCACCAAGTTTTGTCTCGTTTCCAGAGCGCCATCTCAGCTACCTCCTTTCGTCGCCGTCTTGTGCTTCTTGCCGCTGCCCTTTGGCCGTCCGCCCTTCCGGCCGTTCTCGCGGGCGATCTCTTGAATGCGCTCGATGCCGAGCCGCTCGACGCGCGCCTTGTAGGATCGCCGGCCGAGCCAGCTCGTAAAGGTCTTGATCTCCGTCTTCGTCATAACTTTATCCTAAACTGTTTGGGTTAATTATTCAAGACGGTTTGGCACCTGTCCGTTGAAATCTGAAGGCGGCTAGTTTGGCCGCTCTGCGCTGTCGAGAAGACGCCGCGTCTCGCGAAGGGGGTCGAGGAGCCTAACCTGCGAATCTAGGAGTCCGGCCCAACTCACGAGGCACAGAAGTGGCATCCTCATCCAGAACCGTACATCGCACGCCAGCAGCTTGACGCTGAATCCAGGATCGCCAGTTATCCGCGCCGCCTCGCATGCCCGCTTCCACAACAGGCGGTGATCACGCTTCAGTGCCGCCAGTAGCGGCAGGTTGCGTCCGCTGGCTTCGAGGAGCATCTAGCGGTTTTCCCCCGGCGGCTTGACCGCAACGTTGAATGTGCTTTTGAACTCGTGCACGGAGCGGATGATTTCGGGGTCGTTGTCGATGCTTGCGATCAGGCGCACCTCGTCGGCGGTGTAGACGACTCCGCGACGTTCCGCGAGTAAGCGGGCGTCCTCTTCATCGGCGACGATCCAGAGCGTCTCACTGACGACATCGCAGTAGAGCGCGATCGCGGTTCCCTTCAGGACTTCTTCGAGCGTGGTCTTCTCCTTGAGCCACTGCATGGCGTCGCTCTTCCGCTCACGGATTACACGCAACGCAGTCTCTACCGCAGGCGAGCGCGATTTGGGTACGCGGCAGCGAATTCGCTCGCCGGCAACCTCCACCGGTCCTGCCGAACGCAGCGTCTCAATGGCTTCCTGTACCGTCATCGTCGGTTGTGGCCTTGGATTTTTAGAACTCCCCGTAATTCATTCATTCTAATAGCGTTATGGCGTTCCAACTTCAAAAGATCCAAAAATCCACCCCCTAGGGAACGAACTTTTGGATTCTTAGAATTCGATCTCTTCGAACGACTCGTCGAGGGCGTAGATTAGCTCGTTGCGGTTGCCTTTTTCGGCAACCCATCGCCCCGTTGCGACGCCCGCTTTCAACGCTTCGGTGACCTGCCGCCTTCCGAACCCACGCGCTTTGAGCACCTCGACGATCTCCTTCTGATTGGCCCGGTGATTGTCCTTAAGAAACGTTTCGATCGCTTCGGGTGTCGTCGCCGTTCGGGCGGGGAGGTCGCAGGCGACGAAGCCCTCGCCGGAGCGAAACTGCATCGCGACGTTCTGACCCGGCGCGACGCGACCTTTGAAACACTTCAGCGTCAGCCGATCGAGCTTTCCGTCCACGGGAGTTGCGGTGAGCTTGTAAGCGGCGTCTACGCTGGCCTTGATATCCGAGCTCCCGCGGTACTCCTGGGATGTCGGGGCCTTGCCGGTGTGATGGAGCAGCACGACAGTCGCGCCGAGATTGGCCAGCGACCGGATCTTGTTCATGAACGCTCGCGTCTCGGTGGCTGACTGCTCGGAGCCTTCGTGGAAGTCGATCAGCGAGTCGAATATGAGCAGGCCCTTGTGGTTTTTCGCAAACTCTTGAATGATGAACTCGCCCGGCCCCGGGGGCGATTGAGCAACCCAGCCGCCCCAGATCTGAAGCTCGGGCGTCTCCGGAATCCCGAGCTCGTGGAACCGCGCCTTAACAACGTACGGTGGATTCTCGCGGTCTAGGTAGAGGACCCTCATCCGAACAGTCTTTCTGCCCAGAAAACTCTGACCGCGGGCGACAGCAGCCGCAACACTTTGCGCCAGCCAGGTTTTCCCGGCCCCGCTTTCAGCGGAGATTAGGATAACGCTGCCGCGGGGAAAGAGTCCCTCGACCGCCCATTCCAGGCTCGTTTCCAGGGTCCAAACGGAGGGCAACTGTGAGAGGTCGGTTATAGTGTGCGCTTTCGAGTCTGATGGCTTATACCGTTGGGCGATGTCCCGAGCGATTTTGCGAACATCGGCGTCCGGCTTCGGCGGGGAGCAGCGCGTCTTGTTGAAGGTCAGCAGCACAGCCTCGATCTCACCTTGATCGGCTCCGATGTGTCGCAGCTTGCCCCCGAGCGAAACGAGCTGATGATGCCGGTCGCCTTGCTGGATCTTGTCGGATGATCCCGCGCTTGATACGCCTGCGCTCCTGTCGCGTACGCGGCCCGCTCTGAGCCTTTCAAGCAGCCGCGGAGGCAACTCGGCAAGCCCGCTATCCTCCAGGCCATCCCACCGGTAACGCTTCCCGCTGATGTGCAAGCTCGGCGCCGCAACGATGTAGCCGTCGTCGCCCCGGACGTCCAGACCAGGGCCGAGGGAGCCGTCCTGGCGGTTCTGTACTCGCTCGCCAGCGTGTTTGAAGAGAATGTGCCGCCCGCCTCCTCCGGTGATCTGCTCCCGCGTGTCGGGTAGTGGCCGTAACTCGGTGATTAGAGCGTCGAGCGACGTCTCGCCGTGCGGCAGGTCGACATCGAGCACTACCAGACCTGATTCAGCTCCAGTAACGATGCCCACGTTGGCATTCGGCCACTTCTCGTACCAACGCCGGATTGTCTCGGGGTCTCGGCTTGCTTCCTTGAGGCCGTGGAGCGTCCGAGGATGCTTGCCAGGCGATGGGCAGTCCGGCCGACCGCACGTGCAAGCACCGTCGGCGATACCGTGCGGCGGGAGAACGGACCAGCCGAGCGCGGCGTAGTGCAATGCTGCTCTGAGGATGCGATCCGGGTCCATCACCCTCTTACTCCGCTGTCAATCCTTTGGAGGGAGACGGGCTGGCTGCTCCGCAACTGTGACGCAGGAGAAATGCCTCGACGTCGTCTTCGCGGAGCAGCACGCGACGGCCGGCTCGCGCCGCCCGGATGAGGCCGAGGCGGATCTGCTTCCGCCAAAAGCCAACCGACGTCTCCGTCCTTTCCGCAACGGTTTGGAGTGATAAGTAATTCATGCCCCAATGAAACCAGCTTCATCGGGCCGCGTCGCTATTGGGGCAACTTCGGTTTCAAAGCAACCGAAGAGATCACCCCAAGTTGATGATATTGAAGGGGTTCCAGTGACACTCAAAAACACTTGCCTGAATTGTTCGGGCAATCAGGCAAGTCCGGTTACGGGGGCTTGATGCGGCGATTATCCTTTCGGTCTCTGGAGATCATCTCCTGGACCTTCTGGATGTAGGGTCCGTGCTTCTTGCGCTCCTCCGACGTCAGCTCTTTGTTTGGGCCAATGGCATCTTCGAATGTGGCAAACGGCCAATCCTCAGGTACGTGCATCTCGCGCTGGTCCCATGCCGCGACTATCTCGCGGTAACTGGCCGTCTGTCCAAGGTTGTTGACGATGGCGCGTCGCACTGTGACTTCAAATGGCGTCTTTCGGCCAGGAGTTTTTTGGCTCCTCAAAGCAGCTCGCGTGCCCGTCGAATCAGTATCGGCGGTCGCGACTTCGCTCGTTGAACGGCTTCCGCCCGCTTGCGGCTGTCCCGCCAGATCGGCTCGTTCGACGACGGGGTCATTCGGCCCCTGACTCATGCCGGCCCCAGTTGGGGTATTCGCAAGACCCAGCCGGTTCGCGGCTATTCGCCGGTATTCTTCTAGCTTGGCCCCAATGGCCCGTCCGATCGTGGGGTCGTAGCGGCCTCTCAGTTGCCTTATCGGACAGTCGGTTTCTTCCCACTTCGCCCAAAGCTCAGCCCACTGCTCCGGAAGTGGCTCAATGTGCTGGATCGTGGACGATTTCGACCCGCGGCTGAGCATGCGTCGCGCACGCCGCGATGTTGGTTCCCCAAATAGGACGTTCTGATAGCCGTACCAAAAAGTATCCGTCAGTCCCACGACATGCGAGAATAGCTCGCGCGCGAGGTCCTCACTTGTCAGCAGATCGCGCGGTGCATGCTCCACGTACTCTCGAAGATGGGCGACGGAAACGCTCTCCGCCTAAATTCGGATGAACTCCAGAGTTCGCTTCATGCATAGATAAACACTGTCTTCCAAGAATGAGAACTCGGGAGACATGGGGAAATACGGCGCCCGATCCGCTTCGTGCTGGGCTTTTGCGCTCGCTTCCGCTTCCTCGATCCGCTTGAGAGCTTCCCTCGACAAGGACGGTAAAGGTGAAGCGATCTCCTGCTTGTCGTTCAGTTTCTTGGGGTCACTCACTATGGCCCTTTAGTCTCTAACATTGCCGCCATGCTCGCGCTCCCACGATTCCAGCAGCTCCTTTCGCCCGCGCCAATCCGGCATGACGCCGCCGAGGCATCCCCAGAACGCCCGGCTGTGCGTCCGGTAGCGCAAGTGGCAGACCTCGGGGGCGATGACGTATTCCATCGCCGCCAACGGAGTGCGAACGAGTCGCCAGTTGACGCGGACGATGCCGTTCTTGCCGTTTGGTACCCCTCGGGCACTGGAAGCACCCCTGGTATCATCTAATTACTTTAAGGGTTCGCTGCGGTTTAGGATGATGATCCTCGCCCCAGGAGTAAGCGGCTACTGGTCGCTGAAGTAATCCGTATCGACCCGCTCGACCTCGTATGAGGCCACGGAACTCACGCCGACACCGTAGTCGATCATCAGCTCGGCCAAAGTATCGCCGTCAATCAGCACGATCTTGGACTCGATGTTCGAGGCGTAGCTTCTTGCTTCCTTCGTGAACAAGGACGATGTGATGAAGATCCCTTTCTTGGCGCGTTGGCCCTGAAGGGCTCCAGCAAAGCGTTGAATCTCGGGGCGGCCCACGGCGTTCTCCCAACGCTTCGCCTGCAAGTAGATCGTGTCAAGCCCTAAGCGGTCTTCCTTGATGATTCCGTCGATGCCTTCGTCTCCGCTTCTTCCAACCGCCTCACCGGCGTCCTTGCGGCTTCCCCCGCCGACGGACGGCGGATTGTCTTAGTGGAAAGCGTTGAAGTGCAAGATGACAAACCACCCTCCATCCGGGTGGTCCAAAACTGGTTCGCGGAGTTCAAAGACCGCGAGCGCGAGTAACCCCCCCGGAAACGAACTGTATAGCGCTCGTCCGCGGAAAGCTAATGGTGGATCGCGTTCGCTTGACGTTCCGCCCCGATCTGATCACCCGATCGGAATCGCTGAGAAACCGAGATTTCGACCGTTCGACTCATAGCCACTGAAAACAAGATTATCACTGACTTGGCGGCTAGCCGAAATCGCTCAGAGGACTATAAACAGGGCGTTAGAGCGCTCTGGCGGGGGTTTTAGCAGGCCCTCGACGCATCGTTTGTGGCAGCGTTTGTTTCCAATAAGTATCTGCCGCAGTACAATCTGAGCGTCGTAGGAGCCGTGGAATCAAGCAGTTCCAGAGTCGTTCGTGTCGGAGTGTTCGAGCTAGACTTGCGGGCCGGAGAGTTGCGGAAGAACGGCTCCAAGCTCAGGCTCCAGGAGCAGCCCTTCCAAGTCCTCGCCGCACTGGTCGAGAAGCCCGGCGAAGTCGTCCTGCGGGAGGAGCTGAAGGAGCGT
>Ga0315336_1000980_pt1 | contig 62715 bp, 55 predicted proteins | sample ASW5metaG_FD_204512 | JGI IMG/M metagenome (GOLD analysis project Ga0315336, IMG submission 204512) | Ammonia-oxidizing marine archaeal communities from Monterey Bay, California, United States - ASW #5 | ecosystem: Environmental > Aquatic > Marine > Intertidal zone | place: USA: California... | reverse complement strand
TTGCCGGGTCAATTCGGTTTCCGTCAACCATGCCGAGTCCGTAGTGAGCTTTAAAACCGATGAGGCCCTTCAATTTTGGTGAACATTGGTCGAGGATTTCGTCCGAGATACACGCTAATTGGTTTTCCTGTTGGCGCATCATGCCTCGCGCGTAGAGGATGCGGCTCGCCAAACGCGTGCCCGGTGCGGAGCGCATGCCGCCGGAGTGGAGGACGCGACTATCGGTTAACAGACAGCATCCTGCGGGAGCGGTGACGGCAACCATTCGTTCTTCGGCCAGCTTTTCGAATGATGTATCCGGTCGTACTTTGTTTTTTCCCGAAGCTTCACGATGCGAGCCAGGCACCATGTACGTGCCGCCGTTCTCGAGGTTGAAGTCCGAGTAGGTCCAAATGACGAGGCAGTAAAGTGGATAAGGCGGATGGGGCAAGGGGACGAAGCCTTGATCCTGGTGCATCTCCTGGCGTCCACCATGTTGATGAACAATTGAGCCGTGGGCGGTCCCCATGTAAAACGTGGGGCCGAGGATTTTAGTAATCAATTCTTCGACCAATTTGGCTTCTTGAGCGGCCGATGGTTCCAGCGCGATGAGGTCGCGGAACTCTTGGCCTTTCGGAAGGAGATTGAACAGGAGTTGAGCGGTACCTCTGTGACTCATGTGGGCGACTTTGGCAGCCCGTTCGGCCTCTGCCTGGTCCAACATTCGGTCTGCTTGTATCTGAATTTGCTCGGGCGACATCGCGTCGGCCACGAGACAATATCCCCAGCGCACGAAATCGGCTTCCAGCTGGGCCCGGTCTTTGGTGGGGACAGGCAATTCGGGAAAATCGGTGCTGGGCCGAATCCGATCGCGTTCTTTAGTGATTCCGGCCAATCTGGCGCCTGACATAGGTTGGTCGGCGTAGGGGATTTCGGCGGGATATTCCCCCGACTCCACGTCTTGATCCCCTTCAATCTCCGCGAGTCGTGAATTCAGTCTAGCGACTTCGGCACGAAGTTCAGCAATTTCGTCATCGGCCGACAAGGATGGGGCAGTCGTAATGCCTTCCTCTTCACGAACCGGGGACAATTCTTTTCTATTCTCCGACATTACGCGTGCGCTCCTGTGTATAGACTTCAACTCGGCCCCAAAAAGATCATGCATCCCATGTCGTCGATTGACGCCACAGGATGCATGATACTAATCCACTTGGATTAAGGTTCCATTCAGGTAGATCGCTGAACGGAGTATCGAGTTACATCTTACGGTTGCCCGCGAGCGGGAAATCACCGAAATCGGTGGCCACTGTTCCTGAAATTGCATCGCCGTCGATTGTAGTTTCGATGCCGGCGGCCAATTCCTGGCCCTGGAATTCCAACGTGACTTTGAAGTTGAGTGTTCCATCTTCCGCGACTACTTCAGAAATGGCAAATGAACCGTCCAGCGGAGGTCCCGCGTTCACGGTACCGGTCAAGTCCGCATTAATGACGAGTTCCATCGGGAGATCGCCCTGAGGTGACTCTACAGTCGTATCCCACGTGCCAACAGCGGGGTTTACGGCGGCTCCGCCACCCATTGATGCACAACCGGCCAGACCAACCGCCAACATCGCGATCGCAAATTGATAGCCTGCACTCCGCAAGTTAAATTTCTTCATCTTTTTATTCTCCCTTTACCTTTTTATCGATGCCGTAGAACACCTGTTCGACGGTCTCCCATGTTCGATTTTCATCACCATATCACACCTCTCTAGTGGCTTCGCAAGAATTTGTGTCGGCTTCCGTGGAGCATCTATAGTGGCCTTTCTGGTTTCGTAGTGCGTATGGCCCGCGCGATGCGGGAGATTGGAATTTTCCGTATGAAACGATCTCGTTGGTGTTGGGTTCTCTGTTTTCTTGCAGGTTCTTCTACTTCATGGGCGCAGAACGAAGTACATTCACTTTCGGCACAGGCGGGGAAACGAGTCAATCCGCGTACGTCGGATGAGGACATCGCGGCAGGAGCTAAAGTGTTTCGTTCTCATTGTGCGACGTGTCATGGACGGAATGCCGAGGGCTTCCGCGGGCCTAATCTTACGACGGGACAGTTTCGGCATGGTCGGAGTGACGACCGGATTTTTCGAAATATTCTGGAAGGGATTTCGGGTACCGGAATGGGGGGTGTTTATCTTCCCGATGCGCAAATCTGGCAGGTGATTTCGTATGTTCGCTCGCTTGCAGGTTCGGGACCGAACGTCACCGTACAAGGCGACAAGAATCACGGTCGCGAGATCTTCGAAAACAAGGGCGAGTGCATCACATGTCACGTGGTAGGGGCCAAAGGCGGACGTCGCGGGACTAATTTGACGTCTATCGGTTGGCAGCGGTCGATCACACATCTTGCCGAAGCGATAGCTGATCCCAGTAAATCGATCAGTTCCAAATTTCGATTCGTACAGATCGATATGAAGCGCGGCGAAGACGTGGAAGGCATTCTGCTTAATGAAGATACGTATTCGGTCCAGCTAATGGACGGGGACGAGAACCTGATTTCTCTCGCGAAAGAAGATATTGATGAAATCAACCGTCCGAAAATGTCGCTTATGCCAGAGTACGCCGATTCATTGTCGGACAATGAGTTGGCGGATTTGGTTGCTTATTTACATTCTCTAAAAGGAGTTGTTACGGATGAATAAAATTCTGATTTCCCTTTTTGTTTTGAGTATCACATTGCCCGTGTATGCCCAGGGCATTACGTATGAAAGGCTGTTGAATGCTTCGGATGAATCGCAGAACTGGTTGACCTATTCCGGGCAGTATTCGAGTCAGCGATTTAGCCAACAGGACCAAATCAACGATAACAATGCGGACAAACTCGAACTGAAATGGGTGCGTCAATTGGATACCTTGGCGAATGTCGAAACGACACCCATCGTGGTGGATGGCGTTATGTACGTTACTCTGGCGGACAACGTTGTACATGCTTTAGACGCGAAAACGGGCCTCCCATTTTGGACGTACCAATACGCTCTCCCCGATCGGTTGACCCTCTGTTGTCTGAAACAGAATCGCGGTGTGGCAATATTGGGTGACACATTGTTTATGGGGACGCTGGATGCTCATTTGGTCGCACTCGATGCCAAGACCGGAAACGAAATCTGGAATGTTGAGGTGGGCGACAATCTGGGCGGTTACAGTATCACCGCAGCCCCGCTCGTTGTGAAGGATATGATCATTATTGGCGTGGCCGGTGGCGAATTCGGCATCAGCGGATATATCGATGCGTATGACGCGGCGACGGGAAAGCTTCGGTGGCGCCGCCATACCATACCTCGGCCGGGCGAACCGGGTCACGACACTTGGGCGGGCGACTCTTGGAAGACGGGTGGCGCACCGGGATGGATGACAGGTTCCTACGATCCTGATTTGAATCTACTCTATTGGGGAACGGGAAATCCGGGTCCCGACTGGAACGGTGAAGTACGTCTTGGTGACAACCTGTATTCGGATTGCCTGTTGGCGATGGATGCGGACACCGGGGAACTGAAATGGCATTATCAGTTCACGCCACACGACGTGCATGATTGGGATGCGTGCCAGGTACCGGTTTTGATTGATACGAAGTACGAAGGGAAAGACCGAAAACTGGTGGTGATGGGGAATCGGAACGCGTTCTATTATGTGTTGGATCGAGTGACCGGCGAATTTTTGCACGCTACTCCGTTTGCGGCCCAGACGTGGGCGGAGAAAATTGACGAGAAGGGACGTCCGGTATTGTTGCCCGACATTGACCCTACACCCGAAGGCAACATCGTCTATCCAGCGGTTCAGGGTGCGGCCAATTGGTGGTCGCCATCCTATAGTCCTGACGCGGACCTTTTTTATCTGATGGCCTTTGACGGCGCCAGTAAGTATTACATCGGCGAAGCTGACGAACACAACGAAGGCGAACTATTCGTCGGGAGTTTTCCCGAAGGACCTGCACCGAATGATGAGTACGTCAGCGCGGTGCGGGCGTTGGAACCGACGACAGGAAAACTGAAATGGGAACACGTGGTTCATGCGCGGTCCACGTCAGGGATTCTTTCGACGGCCGGAAATCTGGTTTTTGGTGGAACGGTCCAAGGAAACTTTTTCGCGCTGAACGCCGAAACCGGCGAACACCTTTGGCGTAAGAGTTTCGGCGGTTGGATTCACGCGGCACCGATGACGTACAACGTGGACGGGAAACAGTACGTGACAATCGCTGCCGGTCACGCGCTCTTCACGGTAGGATTGGAAGACGACTAAGGCTTACGCGCTTCGAATTGGTAGCGATTCAGGCTGAAAAAGTATTCGCCTCGCTTGCCCAATTCTTCCATTTCATCTTTCCATGCTGCTGCTTCGGCCGCAGTGACCCCTTTTCGATCCGCAACGAATTTTTCGATAAGGGCGACCATCCCATGGCTATACGTGTTGGAATGATATTCCGTGTTGAACATCGGAATGACTTCCTGATTGGTGGTTCGGAAACCAGCTTCGCGTAATCGTATGGGAAGAACGCGGGGCAGACCACCGTGTACGAAGTGTTCGTCCCACGCGTCTTTGATTCGATTGAAGCGATCGGGGTCGGCGGTGTGAACTACCCAGGAATCGTAATCGGTATCCACGATGACGACTCGTCCGCCGGGTGCTGTGATTCGATACAATTCGGCGAAGGCTGCCGGGATGTCGGCCACGTATTCATACACCTGTGTGGAGACAATGGCGTCAAATGATTTGTCGGGGAAGGGGAGCGCTAGGGCGTCCCCTTTTTCGAAACTGACCTGCGGCTGATCGGCGCATCGCGCTTTGGCCATCGCCAACATCGCATCGCTTTGGTCGAATCCGACAGCGCTTCCTTCTGGGCCGACGGTTGCCGCCATATCGCGCAACAGCAAACCGGGTCCAGAACCGATGTCCAGGACCCGTTCGCCGGGGCGAATATTCAGGGCGCGAAGGGTACGACTACGCTGTTCGACAACGTCGGGGGTGAGATACACCGCCTCGAGGCGTCGAGCCGCGTCATCATTGAATTCGATCGCGTTGCTCACTATTTCAGATACTTGTTGTACCAGTCGATTTCGAGCTTCATGACTTTTTTCAAGCCTTCGCCTCGATAGACATCGTAATGACCTGTATCTTTAAGAATGTGATATTCGGTATCTACGCCGTTTTCCTTCAGGATCTTGTATACCGCTCCAGAATTTTCTGCTATATCAAAATAGTGTTCCTTGTCGGCATCGATTAAGAGTGTCGGCGCTTTGATTTGATCGGCGTAGTAACCGGGCGAAAACTGAACGACACGCTCCATGAAAGCGGTCCCTTGCAATTGGCCACCTGGAACCGGAATCTCCTGAGGTACGGGGTCAATATCGCCGCGGGCTCGTTCGGTGCGCGTTTTTTGGAGCGCCGGTGGCAATTTATTTAAGCCGGTACCGTTGATGCCGCCGACTTGTGCAACCGCGCAGGTGATACGGTCGTCAAACGCTGATCGCCAAACGACATGACCTCCTCCGAAACTGGAACCCCAGATTCCGATGCGTTTCGCGTCGACCATTGATTCACCTTCTATGAAGGAAATGGCGTTGTCGATGTCCATTTGCTGGTCGACGGGGTCAACCACTTCTTTAATCCGTTTTGCTTTCACGGTAATGTTTCCGTCTTCATCGGCTTTGGGCATTTCGCCGAGAACAACGAGGCGGGAATCGCTTTCGCCCCAACCACGATAGTCGAATGATAATACGACGTAGCCTTCAGAGGCGAACCACGGGGCGATCTGGCGATTGAGATGAGCTTTGGTACCACCCCATCCGTGGCAAAGCACGATGGCGGGAAGTTTTCCGTCACGTTCTTTAGGATAAAACAGATCGCCGGCCAAACGGGTGCCATCGCTCCAGATTTCGACGCTGCGCGTGACAATGTTGGGGTACTTGTTGACGGCCTTTTCTTCTGCCGCCCATGCGCCCGGCATGGCGGTCAAAGCGATCGCCAGCATGGCAATGACCATGGCCACTGTACTTGCCCGATGAACAAGATGTTTCATCTGTTTTCTCCTTCAATTATGTTGTGCGATATGGTGTTCGAATTTCAGTCGTTTTTTTTGAAATGTCTCGATGAGCCAAATTACGTTGATAACGGGGCCATTGTCAAGGTGGCGGAGCCCAATCAGGTTTACTCATTGTGCGACATTCGTGTACTGTAAACCGTTTCGGATTGAGATAAATCACGAATATCATGTATTTTGATTTGGACACATTTTCTATTGAACCTATTGGAGAAATCTAGATGGCAAAGCTCACGACATTGAACCGGTCTGTAGAAGGATTGACTGTGGTGGTAACCGGTGCAGCCAGCGGGATGGGGCGAGCGACGGCGCATCTTTTTGCAGATGAAGGCGCGAATGTTGCGGCAATAGATATCAATGAAACCGGACTCCAGGAAACGGTACAGGCGATCAAAAATTCCGGCGCCGTGGGCGAAGGCTGGACTTTAGATCTCACGGATAAGGAAGGGATCAAGCGGGTTATCGGTGAAGTGGCCGAGAAATTCGGCGGTATCGACATCCTGGTGAACAACGCGGGGATCTCCTATCACACAAAGATTGACGACGATGAATATGAGGACAAATGGGCTAAGACGCTTGCGGTGTTGTTGACCGCACATACGTTGACGATTCGCGCTGCGCTGCCTCACTTACGTAAATCGGAATCTCCGCGTATTATCAATATCGCTTCGACGGAAGGGCTGGGGGCCACACCAGAGACGAGTCCGTACACCGCGGGAAAACACGGCGTGATCGGGTTGACCCGTTCTTTGGCGGTGGAACTGGGTAAGGAAGGGATTACGGTAAACTGTATTTGTCCGGGGCCTATCGATACGGCGATGACGCAGCAGATTCCGCAGGATCACAAGGATATTTACGCTCGACGACGGACTGCGTTGAGACGGTACGGGACACCGGAAGAGGTCGCTCATGGTACTTTGAACTTTGCGCTGCCTGCATCTTCCTTCATGACTGGTGCCACGTTGCAAGTGGACGGCGGCTTAACCGTACGGAGAGCGTAGGGCACAATGGAATTATTAGAATTGGAAGAACGTCTTGGGCCCTTTTGCGCCGCGATGTACGAAGACGACCATGCGAAAGTGTCCGATGTTTATGCGATGCCGGGGCACGCAGGATTCGCTTATGGATTTACTGCGGAAAGTCAGGGTGTAACCGAAAGCTGGTTTTTAAGACTACCTCCGCCGAATGTGAAGTTAGCCGGAACAGCAGATGTGCTTCGACAAGTCGCCGTATTGAATGCGTTGGATAAAACGGATGTGCCCCATTGTTCGATTAAATGGTCGGGGGACGATCTCCAATGGTTCGGGCGTCCGTACTTTACTGTTCCCAAACTTGAGGGCGATGTGATACGCATCGAGGATGGGGGATGGGTGCGAGACCTTTCGGAGGAAACGCGAACGGATATGGGACGTCAGGTAATGACGGCGCTCGCTGGTGTGCATCGAGTGGATCCTGCCGAAGCGGAATATTTGGGAGCGCCGATCGAGTTTGAAGACGATGTTGCCCGTTGGGACCGTTTTGTTGAAAAAGCGGCGGACCCGGAGCGAATGGAATTGGTACCGGAAGTCCGGCAATTGTTGCTCGAAAAAATTCCTGCGAAAGCCCCGATCGGAATCTTCCACGGGGATTTTCAATGGTCGAATCTGTTTTGTTCACCGGCTGGGAAATTGCTGGCCGTGATCGACTGGGAATTGGTGGGTGTCGGAGCGACCTTAAACGATGTGGGCTGGATTGCCACTTTTAACGATGCTGCTGCTTGGGCTGATAACCGGACTCCGGGTGAACACATGCCCAATGCGGAACAGTTGATTGGGATGTACAAGAACGCCTACGATGGTGAATTGGACGAAGTTCATTGGTATCGGGCGCTGGCGGCCTACAAATTTGCCATCATTACGGGCTTTAACCTAATGCTGCATCGCCGTGGAAAACGGGTCGATCCGGTTTGGGAAGTCACGAAAGAGTCAGTAGAACCGTTATTCAGTCGGGCGAGAGATCTTCTACTTGAGTTATAATGACGAAAAAGTGAGGGACCGAAAATGGAATCTAACGTCGAAGTCATCGAGAACCTCCCAGTCAAAACGTTTTCAGCTGGAGAAACGTTAATTGAAGAGGGAGGTCTTCCCGGCGTTCTCTATTTCTTGAAAACGGGCGCGGTGGAGATTTCGAAAGGTGGCGTTTCTATCGCGAACGTGAAAGAGCCGGGCGCGGTATTCGGAGAAATGTCGGTTCTTCTAGATTCGGTGCACACCGCGACGGTACGGACTTTGGGTGATTCAGCGTTTTATGCGGTGGACGAGCCGATGGAGTTCTTGAAGGAATTTCCGGGGATTGCTGCATACGTGGCTACGATTTTAGCTAGACGAATGGATGCATTGAATAAGTATCTAGTCGATATGAAATCACAATTCAAAGATCAAAACGGCGACGTGTGGTTGGTGGACGAAGTGTTGGAAGCTATCATGGCCAAACACTTCGAGCCGTTGAATACCTTGAGAAAATAGATTCGCGATTGGGCTTGGAGATTTTTATCTCTTTCTCTGCGCTCATTGGAAGGAACATCATGCAGTTGAAAAAAGAAGTCATCCGAAAATTACCTGCGGTCAGGATATTGGCCGGGGAGACGGTTGTTACCGAAGGAAGCCGAGATGGCGTATTGTATTTTCTCGAATCCGGGACTGTGGAAATAGTGAAAGAGGGCGTATCGATTACGACGGTGAAGGATTCCGGAGCGGTTTTTGGAGAGATGTCCGTCTTGCTGGATGCGCCGCACACGGCGACGGTGCGTACGCTGAATGATTGTACATTTCGTGTCGTAGAAAATCCGGAAGAATTCATGATAGAAGAACCTGGGATTGCCGCCTATGTAGCTACAATCCTAGCCAAAAGGCTGGATTCGCTTAATAAATACTTGGTCGATACAAAATCTCAGTTTCAGGACCAAGATGGTCATGTGAGTATGGTTGACAATATCCTCGAAACGCTTATGACGAAACATCCGCGGACGATTGAGCGACGGGAACAATCGGGACCTTAGGCGTTTGATGGTCCCGACGGAGCGAGTTTTCTGGTTTCCACACCCATGCTGGATATCCATGTTGCTTCCATCAGGTCAGTGTCGATTTCGATTCGCGTCGGAAGCGCGCCCATTTCGCGTCCAGCATTAAACACCCACGTATCACCTACCTGATCACACCACGCGCCGGCCGATGAAAACGGGGCGTTGTGGATGTGTCCAGTAAAAACCAGAGCTGGTTGAAGTTCTTCGATCAGTGACAATAGTAGTTCGTCGCCATATTCCTTTTTCCCGGCCCAACTCAAAGGAGAATCTTTTGGAGGGGCATGATGGATCCAGATCCAGAGGGGTGGATTTTCTTTTTTCGCCTCTCGTAGAAGGGGGGCAAGTTCTTTCTGCGTAACCGGTCCGTCCCACCATGGGCAAATTGTGATGGCTCCGCCGTCGAACGAAAACGTGTCTCCGTCGACGAACAGGTTTTCGTTTCGAGCTTCCTGAAGCCATTCGGCCACGTATTCATCGTTATCAGTTTTGACATCACCGTCGTGATTTCCGGAACACACGAGTACTGGAACTAGAGTGCGGAGTTTTTCCAGGTATTTGGTGATGACTACGATTTGGGCATCGAGTTCGGCGTGGCCGGCGATATCCAACAGATCGCCGGCGATTACGACGAGTTCGAAATCGGGTGCTTTCTCAAGCAACCAATCGAACTGTTTGAGGTTGTAATGTAAGTCCGCTACGACCAGAATTTTCATTCGTCTGTAACCCTTTGAGTTAGAAAAATAATTGCACCCATTCTCCGTGCATATTGGCAATCGTTGACCGCATCGGAGATAAAATGGGTTCCGCCTGAAGCGTTCTTGCCCAGGCTTCGTATTCGGCACTCAGCAGTTCGACGACGTCGGGATTGTCCTTAGCCAGATTGGTGGTTTCTCCTGGATCTGCGTTTATGTCGTAAAGCAACGTCACTTGGCCTAGGGGAGAATCCGTGGGCCAGCCCTCGTCTGGCGGGGCTATTCTGCTGCCGGACAGAGAAAGATCTTCGGGACGATAATCCGTTTTATTGTATTTGATCATTTTCCACCGGGCGCCGCGAATGGCTTTGGTCGGGCCCGCGCGCCAATAAAGGTATTCGTGCGGCGCTTCGACGGTATCGCCGGACAAGAATGGAAGGAGATTGACGCTATCTTCCGTAGTGACCGGTTTGCCCGCGGCGGCTGTAAATGTTGCCAGTAGATCCAGGGACATTGCGGGGTGGTCGAAACTCTTTCCCTTTGGTAGACCCGCTGGCCAACTGACGACGAAAGGTACATGAATGCCACCTTCCTGATGGTACCTTTTGAACCCGGCGAAAGGAGAATTGGTACAGGCCCCGTTTACATAGCCTGCGCACCCGTTGTCACTGAGAAACACGATCATGGTGTTTTCGTATTTGTCGATGGCCTTCAGCTTTTCGACGACCCGTCGAACGCTCTCGTCCAATGAATCAACCATTGCTGCGTATATCCGTTGCCCCTTATCTTTGATGTGGGCATATTTTTTCAAATACTGTTGAGTCGCCTGGAGTGGTGTATGAGGCGTGGTATGGCTCAGGTAGAGAAAAAACGGATCGTCCTGGTGGCGATCAATAAAGTCGACGGCTTCATCCGTAAACACATCGGTAAGATATTGCTCGACGATGACTTCTTCGAAACCGCGATATACTCCGTTTCTGCTTGATCGCGTCGCGCCTTGTCTTCCGACGGCTTCGACTCCTTCTGCGGCCGGGTCGATAAAGATGCTTCCGCCGGCAAGGACGCCGAAATATTCATCGAAACCACGACTCAGCGGATGGTGAGGTTTTTGATATCCGAGATGCCATTTCCCGACCATGCCGGTTGCGTACCCGGCGGCGTTCAACTCGTCGGCGAATGTGCGCTCTTCCACACTCATTCCGTTGTCGACATCCCTGCCCATAGGATTGAATTCCCATCCATGTCGTTGCTGATGCCGCCCTGTGAGAAGTCCGGCGCGTGATGGACTGCACACGGGGTGCGACACGTAGCCTTGGGTGAGACGAACGCCGTTGTCGGCGAGCGCGTCGATATTGGGAGTCGAAATAAGTTCACTGCCACAGAAACTGACGTCGCCGTACCCTAGATCATCCGCGAAGATCAGGACGATACTGGGCTGGTCTTGCCCATGGGAAAAGGCAGGGAAGAGTAGGAGAGTCCACAGTGTAATCAGTCGCGATATCGATGAGTGATTAGCCATTTGAGTTTCTCCAAAAAGATGTGTTTATTGAGCAGGCCGTTCGAAGAAGGCCGATGTCCGGCCGCCGTCGACGACCAGGTCGTGGCAGGTCACGAAGGCGCCTTCGTCGCTGGCGAGGTACAATGCAGCGTACCCGATGTCTTGCGCCAGTCCTGCTTGTCGAAGCGGGGTAGCATGTGCCAAGTTTTTCAGCAGCTTATCCATCTTCTTGTCATTTTCGGCGTCGTCGAGGGTGCGGGCACGTTCGGAACCGCCCCAAAAAATGGGAGTCGCCACAGCACCGGGGGATATGGAGTTGACACGAATGCCGAATTCACCTAATTCATTACCAGCGACTTTCGTTAAATGGGTTACGCCTGCCTTCGCGGCGCAATATAAATACCCACCTTGTTTTGTTCGTATGGCTGCGATGCTTGAATTGTTTAGTATGCAGCCGCCTGTTTCCTGTTTTTTCATTACGGCAGAGGCGTGTTTGATACCGAACACGACACTTCCTACTAATAAGCGCATACTGTAATCGAAGTCGTCCTGGGTGACGGTTTCCAGAGTGCCTTTGCTGGAGGCGCCTGCATTATTGAACATGCAGTCGATTCTGCCAAAACGATCGGCTGTCTCCGATACGAGGCCTGCAATATCGTCTTCCATCATGACGTCACATTTTATGTAGTGGGCGCTGTCGCCGAGCCGGTCGGCAATGGCGGCACCTTTTTCTTCGCCGCGCCCGGCAATCACTACTGTGGCACCTTCGTTTACAAATATTTCAGCGGTGGATTCCCCGATTCCGCTGGTGCCTCCTGTGATGATGGCTACTTTATCTTTGAGTCGGTCGCTCATGGTTGCTCCTGAATTGTTCGAACATTTTGTGCTGTATAGAGTGGAATGAGTACTCTATGGACAAGAAAAACTGATTTAATCAGAATTAGGAAATGAGATCAAGAAATGGCACGACGTCTAATGAAACCCTTGGTTAGTCTTATCCTTATCTTGACCGTTTGTCTCGTTGCACCGATTGCTAAGGGGTCGGAACTAGTTGATCCTGACGCGACACGCCAAACGAAAAAAATGTTTAAGAAACTCCAGTCCGTCACCGGTACAGGGATGTTGTTCGGTCACCAGGATACGACGCTTTACGGTGTTGGATGGAAAGCAGCACCGGGGGAGGTGGCTCGCTCCGATGTGAAGACGGTGGTCGGCGAATTTCCAGGTGTTTATGGTTGGGATGTAGCACGGTGGCCGACGGGCGAGTTGGGCCACGGGTCGGATTCCGCGTATCGCGAGCACATCGTCGCCGCGGATGAACGTGGAGGGCTCAATACCTTTTCGTGGCATTTATTTAACCCGGTGACCGACGAAAACTTTTACGATAAAACCCCTGCGGTGGCCAATATACTTCCCGGCGGCGACAAGCATGAAACATACAAAGCCGATTTGGATACGCTGGCTGCCTTTACGTTGTCGCTGAAAACGAAACGGGGGAAACCGATCCCGATCATTTTTCGACCTTTTCATGAACACACGGGTAGCTGGTTCTGGTGGGGGCGGGATTTTTGTACGTCAGAGGAATACAAAGCGTTGTGGCGATTTACGGTGGAGTACCTGCGGGACGTGAAGGGAGTGCACCAGTTTTTGTACGCTTATTCGCCCGACAAAGTCAAAAGTCCTGAAGAATACTTCGAACGATATCCCGGTGACGATTACGTGGACATATTGGCGCTCGATAATTATGTGCGTGGTGAAAATCCGAAAGAAATCGAAGAGATGCTGGTTCGGTTGCGGTTGATTGTCACCGAGTCGGAAAAAAGGGGGAAAGTGGCTGCCTTATCCGAAACCGGTCTAGAAGGGCTCGTTGATGAAGGCTGGTTCACACGAGTAATCTTGGATCCCATCAAAAACGATCCTGTGGCTAGAAAAATCGCCTACGTATTGGTATGGCGCAACCACAGCGATACCCATTTTTTTGCCACCTATCCAGGTCATTCATCGGAATCCGATTTTCGGGATTTTTACGAAGATTCGTTTACTTTTTTTCAATCTCGGAATTAGTATGGAAAATCGTGGCAGTTCGGTTGACCTTTTTTGAGGGATAAATTAGAATCGATGCAGGCGACACATTTTCGACAGTCCAGCAAAGGAGGTCTTCTTGTCTTACCGGTTCTTTTTTAGTTTCGTAATTCTTATCGTGCTCACGTTGAATACTCAGGTTTCCATCGCGCAAGACTGGAAGCACCCGGCATTCAAGCCTGTCAAGGATAACGCCGACCTTCCGCGAGTTTTGATTTTGGGTGACTCTATTTCTATCGGATACACGGTGCCAGTACAGGCCGAACTCAAGATGGAAGCGAACGTGCATCGTGCTCCCGAGAATTGTGCATCGACGCGGGAAGGACTTGAAAAGCTGGAGGAATGGCTGGGGGACGGGGAGTGGGACGTCATCCATTTTAATTTCGGGCTTCACGATTTGAAATACGTTGATGTCGAAAGGAAAAAAAACGTTTCCCCTAAAGAAGGGATTCAGAAAACGGTTCTTGATGAGTATGTCGTCAAGTTGGAACGGTTGACGACTCGCCTTGAGGCAACAGGCGCAAAATTAATTTGGTGCGCGACAACGCCCGTGCCCAAGGGCACCAAGTATCGAGTTTCGGGCGACGCAGCCAAATACAACGTCGCTGCCGCAAAAATCATGCAAAAACACGGTGTTCCAATCAATGATCTTTACACGCGTGTACTTTTGAAAAAAATTGAACGGACGGCGCCGAACAACGTGCATTTTACGGATGCCGGTTCGGCATTATTGGCCGGGTTTGTGGCGAACGAAATTCGGGCCGCTCTGAAAACAGTCGAAAAGCCGTAGCTTATGGAAAGATTCGATGCGATCGTCATTGGGTTAGGAGGCATGGGGAGCGCCGCTCTTTTTCATTTGGCGCGCCGCGGGGTCAAGGTCTGCGGCATCGAACAGTTTGAAATCAATCATACGCTGGGTAGTTCTCACGGTGAAGTGCGCGCCATCCGTAAAGCCTATTTCGAACATCCGGATTACGTGCCGCTCCTTCATCGGGCCTACGAGCTTTGGGATGAGCTTCAATTGACGACAGAGCAATCCATTTTTGAACGATGCGGAATGGTATTTGCCGGGCAGCAGTCATCGCCGGCGGTGGACGGCCTGAACCGGTGCTTCAACGAGCATCACCTTCCTCACGACGAACTGTCCGCCGATGAAGCGAATTCGCGTTATCCGAAATTCAATTTTAGTGAAGATGATACGGTCTTTTACGATCCGGACGCAGGATACGTTGTACCGGAGACGACCGTTGAACGGCACGTGCAGTTGGCTAGAGATGCTGGAGCGAAGATCAAGACTGAAACGGAGGTGAAATCCTGGCGGGAAGTCGACGACGGTATCGAAGTGACTACCGAGTCTTCGACGTTGACGGCCAAGAAACTGATCGTGTGTGCGGGCGCCTGGACCGACCAAATCCTGGCAAAATTGGGACTCCCTTTGGAGATCCGGCGAAAAGTGCAACTCTGGTATTCGACGCCAAACGTCGATTCCTACAGTCGAGATTTTCCCATTTGGTTCATGGACCGTCCCTATGGCGGAGTCTATGGCTTTCCTTCGTTGGACGGGAAAACTATAAAGGCGGCGGTGCATTCGGGAGAAGATGTGACGCAGTCGCCCGAAACATTGAAGAGGGAACTGGTGGAAGGCGATCAGGATTTGGTACTTCGGTGCCTCCGCGACACCTTTCCCGGAATTATACCGACGCTGGACCGCTTCAGCGTGTGCATGTACACCTGTACACCGGACGAGCATTTCATCATCGATCAACACCCCGAGCACGAAAACGTATTTTTCGGGGCGGGATTCTCCGGTCACGGCTTCAAGTTCGTACCGGTAGTAGGCGAAATTCTCGCCGATCTTACGATCCAAGGCCGCTCCGACTTGCCGTACGAGTTTCTTCGACTGGGCCGTTTTCACGGGATCTGACCTTGTTTCCTGACATGGTTTTTCTGCTGGAGCGAATTACTAGGAAGAGTTCGGCCATTTTCCGGGCGGCGGCGAAAAGCCTGTGGGGGAAGAAACTACCGAAATCATCCACCCATTAGTGCTAAGATGATTACAGGAATCAGAAAGGGAACTATCATGGGAACAAAACTGATAGCCATAGGGTTGACGATGATTGCCTTGGGCGTAGTATTGAACGTAACCGAAAGTAAGAGCGAGCCCACAGTCGCGGCAGACCTCGATACACAAGCGACGTTCAACACACTCACCGAAGACGAAGCGCGCATCATCCTCCGGGAGGGCACTGAGCGCCCGTATTCCGGAAAATACCACGATCACAAAGGAAAAGGGATTTACGTCTGTAAGCAATGCGACCAACCGTTGTTTGATTCGGAATCGAAATTTGATTCCGGTACAGGATGGCCGAGCTTCGACGACATACTTCCTGGTGCGATCAAAGAAGTCGCCGACGGAAGCCGAATGGAAATAGAATGTTCGAATTGCGGTGGTCACGTTGGTCATGTATTCCGTGGCGAAAAAATGACGGCGAAAAGCACGCGTCATTGCGCCAATTCACTGTCACTCAACTTTATCGAGGAAACAACAATGAAAAAAGCAGTACTTGCCGGTGGTTGTTTTTGGGGCGTGGAGCATCATTTAGAAAAATTACCTGGCGTCATCTCGGTTGTATCCGGATACACCGGTGGATCGACGGATAATCCGACGTACGAAGAAGTCTGCTACAAGGACACCGGCCACATTGAAGTGGTGGAAGTGGAATACGATTCTGAAAAAGTGGATTTTCATACGATTGCCAAAATGTTTTTTGAAATCCACGATCCGACCCAAGTGAATGGGCAAGGTCCTGATTTAGGGCCTCAATATCAATCGGCTGTCTTTTACGCAGACGAGGAACAGAAGAAAGTCACAGAAGATTTAATTAGTCAACTCGAAAACAAGGGGCTCAAAGTGGCCACCAACCTTCGCAAAGCCGAGACGTTTTGGCCGGCAGAGGATTATCATCAAAATTATTACGAGAAGACGGGGAAATTCCCCTATTGCCACAAATATACGAAGCGATTCGATTAGTAGTATTCGACATTCTTCTTTAAAGGGCTGCCCTCGACGGCGGCCCTTTTTTTTGATTTCAAGCAGTGCCTGAGCGACAATAGGGACAGGGGGAACACATGTCTACGGAGATCGATCCGGAATCGGTACATATCGGTACGCTCAACGAGAAGGCTCTCCATGCTTCCTTGAAGGATTGGTATGCAGAGCCCGACGACGTGTTCGAAGTGGCACTCGACGGTTACTTTATCGATGTGGTTCGTGAAGACCTCCTGATCGAGATTCAGACCCGGAACTTCAGCGCGATGAAGCGTAAACTCTTCGACCTCACCGAACGGCATCGAGTTCGATTGGTGCATCCGATCGCGCAACAAAAATGGATCATCCGGACACCGAAAGGTGGAAAAGGGAAAGAGACTCGCCGAAAATCTCCGAAGCGGGGTGCGATAGAAAATATTTTCGAAGAGCTGGTTGCCTTTCCAAAACTTATGACGAATCCGAACTTCACGTTAGAGGTCCTGCTCATTCATGAGGAGGAAGTGCGGAAGCATGATGCGAGTAAGCGCGGCTGGCGACGGAAGGGTTGGGTGACGCAGGAACGTCGTTTGATCGACGTTGTTGATCAGCGTCGGTTTTCTACTCCCGAGGATATGCGAATTTTCATTCCTGACGACTTGGAGGAGCCATTTACTACTGCAGACCTAGCGGAGGTACTGGGTAAACCGCGACGGTTGGCGCAACAGATCGCCTATTGCCTGCGAGGCATGGGGACGATCGAGATGGACGGGAAAAAAGGGAACGCTATTTTATACCGCCGCGCTTGAACGATATGACTAATCGGCTTGTGTGAGTTCGTCCGCGGGCGCATTGAAGTGTTCCCGGAGGCGCTGCAGTTCTACTTCCAGTTCTTCCCTAATGGCCGTATACGCCTCATCCGAAAATTTGTTCTCCAGTTCGTGCGGGTCTTTTTCAAGGTCGATCAATTCCCACTCATCGGTATTGTAGTAATGGATGAGTTTGTACCGGTCCGTGCGCACCCCGTAATGGCGAGCGACATTGTGTGCGCCCGGGAATTCATAGTAATGGTAGTAGATTGAATTCCTCCAATCCGGGACTTCTTTACCTGCCAATATCGGTACTAGGCTATTTCCCTGCATCGGCTCGGGAACTTCAAGACCTGCCAACTCTAGAAAAGTGGGGGCGAAGTCGAGATTCTGAACAAGATTTTCATTTCGGGAGCCGGGTTCGATTGATCCTGGCCATCTGATCATTAGCGGCATTCGCAAGGATTCTTCATACATCCAGCGCTTGTCGAACCATCCGTGCTCACCCAGATAGAATCCCTGGTCGGATGTATAGACTACGACGGTATTTTCGGCTAGACCGGACTCGTCTAGGTAGTCGAGGACTCGTCCAACGTTATCGTCGACGGAAGCAATGCAGCGAAGGTAATCTTTGATGTAGCGTTGGTATTTCCAGCGCACCGCTTCTTCCTTGGACATTGAATCGGGGGTGTATTCTGCGTTCTTCGGATCGTATGCGGCATTCCACTGTGCCTTTTGTTGTTCCGTCATGCGCCCATACACATTTCTCCAAGTGCGAATATCTCGTTTGTCGTCTGGATCAGGCGGGGCGACTTTCAGGTCATAGGCTTTCATCATGTGAGTATCGATGGTCATTTCTTGTTCGCGAGCGGGTGTGGGGCGATTCGAATAGTCGTCGAACAGGGTCGGCGGCTCCCAGATTTCAGTGTCGTCGTACATGGTTAGATGATCGGGGCCGGGCATCCAATTTCGGTGAGGGGCTTTGTGTTGCAGCATCAACATGAAAGGAGCATCTTCATCGCGTCTCTTTTCCAGCCATCCGAGTGCACGATCGGTGACGATGTCGGTAACGTAGCCTTCGTACTGTACGTTTCCGTCAGGCGTCTTGAAATCGGGGTTGTAGTAGTTTCCTTGGCCCGGCAACACTTCCCAGTAATTAAAGCCGGTCGGTGCGCTCTTGAGGTGCCATTTTCCGATCATGGCTGTTTGGTAGCCTGCGCCTTGAAGGAGTTTGGGGAATGTCGATTGAGAACCGTCGAAGGTTTGCCTATTGCTCAGCTGGCCATTGAGATGGGAATGAAGTCCGGTGAGGATAACGGCTCGAGACGGAGCGCAAATTGAATTGGTGCAAAACGCATTTCTAAACAACATACCTTCGCGAGCGATGCGATCGAGGTTTGGTGTTTGGTTAATTCTCGATCCGTATGCGCCGACGGCCTGGGCCGCATGGTCGTCGGTCATGATAAAGAGAATGTTAGGCCGTTCTGAAGCGGCGAAGGCCGAAAGAAAAGGCAGGCATAATGCGATGGTTAGGATTATGCCTGCCTGATTTATATTCACTCGCATGGAATTCCCTTCGATGAGAATGCTTGTTTCCAATTACGATTTTTTGCGGATAGGATGGGTCTTTGGTAATTTCGCAGCGATGTCCGTGGAGGCTTCGGCGCAGGAAGGGTGTCCCCAACCGCTTTTACTCACGCCGTCGACGATATCGTTCACCACGTTGTCGTCACCGTTCGGGCTGACGCCTCCGGGAATGTAGTCGAGTTCGAGTGCGTGCCGTAACTTCCAGGCGATGTTGTGGTCGGCGCATGAGCTATCGCCGCTGACGCCGACTGCTCCGAGTAGTTTTCCATCTTTGTTGTACAGTGCAAGGCCGCCGCCGAAGACATTGACGCCACCGATTTTTTTGCCAACCATTGGATCGTTTTTCATGCCGATGTTATTGGAATTTCCGCCGTAGGCTGCGTCGGTGTTTACCGGATTGCTGTGCTGTAAACCGTAGAGGCTTCCGCCAGGTTGAACAGCATAGAATAAGTTTGCGGTCGATACGGACAGTTCGGGCAGGCTGAATGCATTTGCCGTATTTGCTTTTTGAGCCGAAATGACACGACTGCCTGGCCATTGCGCGCCGCGGTCTCCACCGGAGAACGTCACTGCCTGGACGACGCCGTCACGATCGACGATCGTTGCCCACATGTTGAGACCAAAACCTCCGTTGGAATCTTTCACTATCTTCGTTAAGGCCGCTTTTACGTCGGCGTGGGAAGGTAGTTCTTGTGCAGTTACCTGCGGTGCCAATGCCATCAGGCAAATCAATACACTCAAACTTAACGATTTTAACATGGTCGATCTCCGATTCGGATTTTTAAAAATGTAAATATACCGACTTTCGAGGCCGGTTCACAATTAAACTTCGGCAGCCAATTCACATGCTTGTTTAATGGCTTTTTTTGCGTCGAGTTCGGCGGCTTCAAATGCTCCGCCTATGAGGGTTGAGTTGATCTTTTTATCGGACAATTCGTCATGGAGTGTCCGGAGTGGATTTTGGCCTGCACAGACGATTACGGTATCGACGTCCATCACTTGGTGTTTTCCCTCGATGGTCACATGGAGTCCCTCGTCGTCGATCTTTCGATACTCTACGCCGGGGACCATATTGATGCCCCGTCGACCGAGAGTGATTCGGTGGGTCCATCCGGTGGTCAATCCAAGGCTTTTTCCCATTCGGGTGGCTTTCCGCTGCATAAGGTAGATTGCCCGGTCGGCAGCAGCCACAACGGGTTCAACGCCTGTCACACCGCCGCGCGGATGATTCTCGAAGTCGATGCCCCATTCTTTCGCGAACGTGTCCACATCCAACGCACCGGAAGGACCTGAATGGGAGATGAGTTCTGCGACATCGAATCCTATTCCGCCGGCACCCATGATGGCGACGGTTTTTCCGACTTCTACTTTGCCGGTGATTACGTCGATGTAGCTGACGACTTTCGGATGGTCTATGCCTTCTATCTCAGGAACACGCGGGGATATTCCGGTCGACACGATGATTTCGTCGTAGTTTTCTTCCGCGAGTGAGTCGGTAGTCGCTTTGGTGTTGAGACGGACGTCGACGTTGTGCACTTCCAACATGCGGCCGAAGTACCGTAGCGTTTCGGTAAATTCTTCTTTGCCGGGAATGCGCTTGGCAAGATTGAATTGGCCGCCGATTTCAGATGCAGCGTCGTAGAGGGTTACATTGTGGCCGCGTTCTGCGGCTACGGTGGCGTAGGCGAGTCCGGCGGGACCCGCACCTACGACGGCGATTTTCTTAGCCGTCGTGACGGGCTCGTATTTGAGGAATGTTTCGTTGCATGCTCGCGGATTCACCAGACAGCTGGTCGGTTGACGACTGAAGGTGTGGTCGAGGCATGCCTGATTACACGCGATGCACGTGTTGATCTCGTCTTCCCGCCCTTCGAGTGCTTTGTTTACGAGATCGGCGTCGGCGAGCATGGGGCGGGCCATGGCGACCAGGTCGGCTTTTTCCTGAGTCAGGACATCTTCTGCGACGTCGGGCATGTTGATTCGGTTACTGGCGATAATGGGGATATTGATTTCTTTTCGGAGACGTTGTGTTACCGATGCAAATGCAGCGCGGGGAACCATTGTGGCGATCGTCGGTACGGTAGATTCGTGCCACGTGAAGTGGCAATTGATGATGGTCGCACCTTCTTCTTCCACGCGTTGGGTGAGTTGAACTACTTCTTCCCAGGACATTCCGCCGTCGAGCATGTCCATGGCGGGTACGCGATAGATTACGATAAAGTCATCGCCCGTGGCTTGACGGACTCGTTTCATTACTTCGACTGGGAAGCGTAGGCGGTTTTCGAAACTGCCGCCCCATTGGTCGGTACGTTGATTGGTTTTTTCGACGAGGAAGGCGCTGAGCAAGTAACCGGCGGATGCGATGATTTCGACGCCGTCATAGCCGGCTTCTCTGGCGCGGGCGGCGCAATTGGCGAAGTCGTCCAATTGCTTTTGGATTCCTGCTTCGTCCAATTCTTCGGGGAGTACTTTCGAGATTCGAGATTGAATGGGAGAGGGGGCGACGGGATTCGGGTGAGCCAAGGGACCGGCGTGGAGGATTTGCATGCAGATTTTTACATCGTCGGAAGCGGCGTGTACTGCATCGGTTACGAGTCTATGTTTTACGACTTCCTCGGCGTTTTCTAACTTGGAACCTGCGCCGCCTTCAAGATTTGGGGCAATGCCTCCTGTAATGATCATGCTGACTCCACCGGCCGCGCGCTCGGCGTAATAGGCTGCGAGCCGCTCGAATCCATTCTCGGCTTCTTCCAGTCCGGTGTGCATGGAACCCATGACGGCGCGATTTTTAAGTTGCGCGGCACCGGCATCGAGCGGGGAGAAAAGATTTGGATATTTTTGGATACCCGGTTGTTGAAGGGTTTGCATGTGAGATTATCCTTATTTTAGTTGGCGATAGTATAGCTATTTGGTATTGGGGCATGCCAAGTACGAAAATCAAAATATCCATAAAACTGATTTTTTTGATATAATTTGTGTAGGTGACAATTAACTTCCAATAAAATCTCAAAGGAGAATTGAAATGGAAAATGAGCGTATAACCCATCTTTTACTCACGATTATTGCTGTCAGCCTACTCGCGCTATGTTTTTCCAACTTTACACAATCCCCTGCCAGCACCCAAGGGGCCGATATGCAAAACCCGCTGTATTTCAAGCTCGTATATGATTCGAAAACGAATAGCCCGAGAGGCGAATTGGAAATTGTTTCATCGGATCAACCGCTACCCGTGATGGTGTGGAAGCCGGCGGAATGGCTTGAGTTAGAAGACAGTCAGTCGGATAGCTCTCAGTAAGTATTTGCTATCGTAGTGCGAAATCTGGACTTAAGGATTTTGAACTCGACAATAGTGGTGGTTTCCTGTAGCGTAGTAAAAATTTAATTGACTACCCAGGGAGCCACGAATAATGCCCGATGACGCACCTGATTTATATACCGTTCGCGATGGCGAAGCGATTGAGCCGCCGTCGAATTTTGTAAGTCGTCTTAAGTATCTCGGGCCGAGCTTGATTATATCAGGGACCATTATTGGTTCGGGGGAACTCATTCTTACTTCCAGCCTTGGCGCTAAAGCGGGTTGGGCTTTGCTTTGGTGGTTGCTCCTATCGTGTTGGAGTAAATCCCTCGTTCAGGCAGAAGTGACTCGTTATATCATTGTTTCCGGGGATACCTATTTTCGTGCGATCAATCGAATCCCGATTCGCGTAGGACGAGTATCGCTACCCCTTTTTCTTGGGCTGCTAGCATACGTGCCGGGGACTATGGGGCTCGGCGGAATTCTCGGAGCAGGTGCGGAAGCGTTTTCTTTTCTGGCGTCATTGCTCGATATCGAGATTCACCGGTACTGGTCCGGTGCGGGGATAGCGTTGATTACGTCGATCATACTCTGTTCCGGGTCATATAAAATCCTGGAGCGCGTGATGATGGTCCTCGTCGTTTCATTTACGTTGACCACATTGATTTGTTCAATTGCGATGCAATTCACTGAGTATCACGTGACCGCTAGCGACCTTGCCGGCGCATTTAACTTTGACTTTACTGTGGTCATCGCGTTTGCGGCTCTTGCGTTTTCCGCTTATGGATACACGGGTATGGCTTCCGCGGACATAGCCGCTTATTCTTTCTGGTGTGTCGAAAAAGGGTATCCCAGTTTATTGGGATCGGACAAGGACGATCCTGCGTGGCCGGAACGAGCCCGCGGCTGGTTGAAAGTATTACAGACGGACGTGTGGTTGGGGCTGATTGTTTTGACGTGTGCCACGATACCCTATTACATTTTAGGAGCGGGGGTATTACACAAAAAAGGAGCTGACCCTGAGGGAGATAATCAGACGATAAGCACGCTTTCTCAAATGTTTACGGAAACACTGGGACAGTGGGCCGTCTGGGTCTTTGGTATTGGCGCTTTTTTCATCTTATTTTCTACCGTCATTTCCGGAATGGGCGGGAGCGGGCGTTTTATTCCCGACTATCTTATTGAAACGGGCTTCATTCAACGTTCCAACGTTAAACTCCGCAAAAAGATTGTTAAGTGGTATGTGGGTATTCTCCCGTTTGTATCCTTCGGTTTTTACGTTGGCATTAAGAACCCGATCCTCCTGATCATGATTGGCGGTTTTACCTCGGCATTGTTGTTGCCGGTTCAGACGGCGTCTACCTTGTGGCTCCACAAGAATAAGCTGGATCCCCGGGTTCGCCATGGTCAGGCGACACGGATCGGGATGTGGATTATTCTCGGTTTCCAAGCCGTTATGGCACTATTTGTCATGTGGTATGTGGTAATTAAGCCTAATCTGGAGAAACTGGGCGGCTGACTTCCCGGACCGTTTGAGCAATAAATTTACGCCCGGTTCGCCAATATGGTTTGCCAATCGAAATTTGGTATAACTAAATGATACGTGCTGCGGCGATGCCGCGACGAACACGTGCTCATAAAAACATGAACGAATGGATGAGTAAATCCAAGGAGAAGATACATGGCTTACGAAGAGATTATTTACGGTGTCGAGAATGGCATCGCCGTCATCAAATTAAACCGGCCGGATAAACTTAACGCATGGACCGGAAAAATGGAAGAAGAACTGCGGACGGCGATGTTTACGGCTGAAGCAGATGGTGACGTCAAAGTGATTGTGTTGACCGGTGAAGGCCGGGGGTTTTGTGCGGGAGCCGATATGGGCGGGCTGAGTTCAACGGCGAGTTCCACGAAGGAACCGACATTGGAAGAGAGCCGCGATCGGATGAAAGGCGAACCTCCGCGTCGTGACGATATCCGTGCTGACTTTACCGAGAAGTACACCTATTTCCCATCGATTCAAAAACCAATCATTGGCGCTATCAATGGAGCCTGCGCAGGATTGGGTTTCGTGATGTCCTTGTATTGCGACATGCGTTTCGCTGCGGACAACGCGAAATTTACTACGGCTTTTGCTCGTCGCGGCCTGATTGCCGAGCATGGCATCAGTTGGACGCTGCAGCGGGTAGTCGGTATTGCGAACGCTTTGGACCTCACACTTTCAGGCCGCGTGATTTTGGCTGACGAAGCAGCCAGTATGGGTATGGTGAACAAAGTCTTTCCTAAGGAAACATTCTGGGAAGACGTCATGGCGTACGCGACGGAAATGGCGACGATGGTTTCCCCTCGGTCCACGCGCGTGATGAAAAGCCAAATCTACAACGCTCAATATCAATCTCTGCAGGAAGCTGTCCTGGTGGCCAACGATGAGATGTTTACGAGCCTTCGCTGCGACGATTTTAAGGAAGGGGTGGCCCATTTCGTTGAGAAACGCGCCCCGCAGTTTACTGGGAAATAAAATCTGAATAAATCCTGATAGCGGGTGTACTACACGGTTAATATTGAATCCGTGCAGTATACATGCGGGAAATCGCACGGGGTCACCGTATTGGTGGCCCCGTTTTTCAAAAGGATCGGGTTATGAGTGAAAATATCATCGAAACCTGTGGACTGACGAAGTATTACGGTGATCAGCGCGGGATATTGTATGTTGATCTGGCGGTCCAAAAGGGCGAGATATTTGGTTTTCTGGGTCCCAATGGGGCGGGGAAGACGACTATCCAGCGGGTATTGATGGATGTGATTCGTCCAACGACGGGTACAGCGAGTATTTTCGGAATGGATTGCCAGAAAGAAGGCGTCGAAATCCGAAAACGAGTGGGATATCTTCCCGGCGAACTCAGTCTATATGACCATCTGAAAGCGAATGCGTTTCTTGATTTGATCGCTTCACTCCGAGATGGGGATGTCGACGCTTCTTATCGTAGTGAACTTTGTGAACGATTGAATATGGACCCGAGTCGGAAGATCAAGGCCTTCTCCAAAGGAAACAAACAAAAGGTGGGGGTCGTCGCCGCGTTTATGGGGAAGCCTGACTTGCTGGTGTTGGATGAGCCCACGTCCGGTTTGGACCCATTCATGCAACAAGTCGTTATGGAATTGGTTCATGAAGCAAAAGAGGATGGGCGTACGGTATTTTTTTCGTCCCATATTCTGCCAGAAGTGCAGGCGGTTTGCGAGCGGGTTGGAATTATCAAGGAAGGGCAACTCATCAAGACTGATCGCGTGGAGTCTCTGACCGAACAGCAATTCAAGCGAATGCAGATTCGTTTTCGGGACATGCCGCCATCGGGTACTTTCGACTTCAATGGTGTTGCCGAATCGAAGCGCGAGGGAGAGCTGATCACACTTGAAGTCGCGTCGGGGATGGATCGAGTGATGGAAACGGCGGTGCGGTTTGGAGTCGAAGACATCGAAACGCTCCCGGTCACATTAGAAGAGATTTTCATGGCCTTTTACCGGACCGAACCCAAAGGAGGAGACGATGCTTAGCTTATTCAATTACGAATTGCGTTCCCGATGGGGGGCGATTTTGGGATGGAGCGTGGCACTTGGCCTTTACGGCGTTTTGATTCTCTCTCTGTACCCTCAGTTTGAAGATAAAATGTCTGTGCTGAACGATATGCCATTCTATAAAGCCATGGGGATCGATTTTGGTTCTTTCGAAGGTTTTTTGGCATCGCAGCTCATTATCAACATTCCCCTAATGTTAGGCATCTACGTAATCATGTCGAGCACCTATACACTCGCCGGAGAAGAAGATTCGGGTACGTTGGAACTCCTCGTCACAATGCCATTAAAACGTTGGCAGGTAGTCACAACGAAGACTTTTGCTCTAGTTGTCGTGACATTGTTGATCGTGACCGTCGCCGGGATATGTAGTGCCGTCATGCTCACGTCGCTCAACAATATAGTTTCAGTCGACGTGACCCCAGCCCAGCTTCTTCTCGTGATTCTGGCCGGTTGGCCTTTCACTTTCGCTTTTCTCATGATGGGCCTCTTTTTGGGAGCAGCGTTACCCACTCGAAGAATTGCTGTGACATTTACCACTGTAATCTTTGTTTTAAACTACGTAGGAGAAATGGTGGTTAATAATGTGGACGCTTTGGAATTCTTGAAACCGGTTTTGCTGTCCCACTATTTGGACACGACGGCGGCCGTATTTAACGAGGGCGTCAATCCGAAGGACGTGACCATCTTGATGGCCGTAGGATTCGTTTTCTACGTGCTCGCTCTCGTGAGTTTTCAGTTGCGCGATATCACGGTTGGGCAATGGCCCTGGCAACGGGCCAAAGCCGGATAGCATCATCACGCAGGTCTGGTGACTTCGACAATGGCTTTTCCATTGTCGGCACTTACATGAAGGGAAAGGCCCCTCCTCGGCTCATTGGCGTGTAAGGCGTCGTCTATCGGAGCCCTGATGGTTTTTCGTATGGCTTCTTTTAGTTCCGCTATTCCGGAAAAACGACCGGTCCCCGGTTTTGTGACGAGGCCCCCGACGGATGAGTCCAAGTGTAGGGTGACTTCCTGTCGTTTCAGCATTTCGATATACCGGTGTAATCGACGTTGGACGAATTCCATTTCGTGTTTTTCGCTAATCGGCAGCAACGGAATGATTGTGTCTACGCCTTGGCAGATGGCCTTCGGGAACGTTTTCGGCGCCAACTCCATCAACTCTTTGGAGGACACATTGTCCGGGATTTTCAGCGACTCGGGATACGAGGCCAGAAGCATCAGAATGCATCTGCGAAATTTTATTTTACCGCCTGCTCTGTCTTTTAGAACCCCGGTCTCAAGGATCTGTCGGAGTAAGTCAAACACATCCTGATGTGCATGTTCCATGTTTTTGAGAATGACATAGGCGATTGGCGCGCTTTGAATCGCGTTGTCTAATTCGCATCCAGAGATTCTACCTCCTGTAGAGGGCGTAAATCCGAATAAACGACGTACGTCTGTATTGGAAACATATTCCAACATGTCGAATACGAATACATCGTGGTCCGAACCGGCTACGTTGAGGGCCAGTGTTTGAGCTGCGTGGTTTTTTCCCGCCCCCCTCTGGCCGACGAAAAGAAACATTCCTAAAGGTCGACCGGACGCGCCGACGCGCAATAGAGATTTGGCGATCGCCTCCGCGCCCTTTTGATTTGCCTCCTCTTGAGCGAAGACCGTTTTTTGTAGACGTTTGTAGAGTTTGCGCGACCACGTCGAGATTTGGTCTGCGTCGATGTCGAGAGCCGACAGTTCTCCCACCACGCGTTTTACATCGTGACCGGAAACTTTTAATCCGATCATCTGTATCGATTCTTTATCAAGCCAGTCACCGCCAGCGTGAGCAGTCTTGGACTTCCGCTTGTAACGCTCGCAGGCCTTATTCAACACTTCCACTGCTATTCCGGGCAGGCCCTGGTCGCTCAAGTACTGTTCGCTCAAATCAATTGCCGCGTCAAGGGCACCGGAACTCAAGATAACCCGTTGCTTTTTCTCGATGCCGGGTCGTAGCCCTTCCAGCACGGCGCGGATGTCCGTCTTGGGTAGCGCCTTGAGCTTCAAGACTGTGAACGTCTCAAACACCCATGGTACCGATGACTTTAAACGGCGATATTCATCGGTATCCACCGTCGCTATGGCGCGGATCGCGCTCGAACGAAGTGCCTCTGAATACAGGCTGACCAATTTCGAACCTTGCTCGGAAGCATCTATGAAGGGGACGCATGGGTCAATGAAAATAATTTGTGACGGATGAGTTTTAAGAGAACTGAGTAAGTCACGTGCCAATTCATTGACGCGCACGTTTTCCGAAAGCAACTGGCCTACATTCAATTCCAAGAAAGAATGGTTGCACAGGTCTGCGTTCGCGGCCGCCTCTGCAATCAGTCCATGAACAACGGATCGCTTGCCCATGCCCCGTTGACCAACAATGAGGAGGCATTTTCCTTTACCGCTTCCAAGCAACTCGATCAATCGAGCGATTTCCTTGTCGCGGCCCAACGTGGGAGGTAGTTTTCCGTCCCGTGCTGCGCGTGTCAAGTCGAATGTTAGTTCGTCATTTTCAAGCATCGTAGTCGTACTCTTTATGAATTGGAACTACATGTTGCGGTCGCCGGTCAAAAAGTTCTTTGACGAAACGGGCAGAAAAATTCTTTTACTTGAGTCTGATTAGGGTAGAACGAATCCCAGCACATGGGCAGTACCGCCACCAGGAAATAGAACTCACTGTATTGCTCCTATTGGGTTTTCCGATGAAAACCTGTTCGAAAAATGGTTTAAACGGCGCCTTGAAAATACCATGTGTCAGAATTGAGGTCAAACGTCGTGCACCGTCGCAAGAAACGGCCAGCGGCAGGCGATGGGCAGCGTCGGTATTAGAACGTTCGTTGGCGCCGTAGTTTGGTTTCTCGATTTTCGTAGGCTTTCAATGTGGTTCGCATCTGGAGAATTTCTCCGGAGTTTCTTGAAGCTCCAATCGCCTTATTTTGAAACCGAATTGCGCTGTTGACGTTGCCTTTCATGTAGTGTGCTCGCGCGTACGTGTCCAATACCGCGGCATTCTGACCTTTCGTGGCGAAGTATGCGGCCTTTGCGGCGTTCAACGCCAGATCCAAGTCCCGTGTTCGCAAATCAGGCAATGTAAGGATGTCCCAGGCCAAAAGATTCAACGTTTCGGGGTTCTCGGAATTCGCGTCAACAATATTTTGACCCAGCTTCCCGGCTTCGCCCGCGGCCCCTTTTTTCGCAAGATCGAAATACTTTTTCAACTGGGGATTTTTGTATACGCGTTCCTGGGGTTTTTGAAATGCGTTTAGATCCGACGCGGTAGCCGTCATGGCCTGAAGCACGGAATCGAGTTCGCCCATGGGGTGACCAACCCACGCGACTTTTTTATTTTTGTCCACGACAAACGCTGCCGGAATTCCGTCTCTTCCGTAGGCCTTCATATAAGCGGCATGGGTTCGACGGTTCGAATCGATGGCCACCCAATAATTCATCTTGTTACCCATTTCGTTCACGAAGGGACGGACCGTTTGCATGTCCTCGACTGTGATTCCGATGAAGGTTACGCCTCTTTCACTGTATTTGCGTTGAAGCTCCGTCAGGTGGGGGATACTTTTTCGGCACGGGCCACACCAGGTTGCCCAGAACTCGACGACATAAATGTTACCGGTCTGAAGTTGGAAGGGGTTTCCTTTGACCCATTGGCGTATCTGAAGATTTCCTGCGGGATCACCTAAGCGCGCTGCTTTGGCGGTATCGAGACAAAAGAGGACGAGAAGAAGACTGGAGAACGTTACGATTCGATTCATCTTTGCGATTGACCTTACGTTGATACGTTGTGAAGCGGATTATAACGGAGTGCCTCATTAATATCTAGCTAATACGGATGAGTCGAAGGCTTGAATGATCTTCAGTCTAAATCGGAATCAGACATTTCAATGTGAGTATTGGGTTCGTTTGACCGTCTCACCTATTGATACAGGAACGTTGTTGCTGGTAGGTTGGAGGGCTGAAATTGGATTCAAACGAGGTCTCATTATCGTGAAGTGGAAAATTGGAAACGTTACTGTTACCAAAGTAAAAGAAGTCGAACTGCCGGGGCTCCGTTTCCTGATACCTGAGTGCGTTCCTGAAAACCTCGAGAAGTTGCCCTGGCTGGCACCGCATTTCGTGAATGAAAAGTGGAAGCCCATGGCGAGTATCCATACTTTGATTGTGGAGACGATGGGTCAAAAGGTTTTGGTGGATACGTGCTTGGGAAATGATAAGCAATTGGCCATGGAAGCGTGGTCCAATCGAACGGGCCCTTTCCTCCAAGATCTCTCCGACGCCGGCCATCCGCGAGAAAGTATTGATAAAGTACTCTGCACGCATCTGCATCCGGATCATATTGGTTGGAACACCATGTTGAAGGATGATGTTTGGGTGCCGACTTTTGACAATGCGCAATACATTTTTGGGCGTGTCGAGTGGGAACATTTCAGTGCGCTGGAAGATGAAACGAATAAAATCATGTGTGAACAATCGGTGCAACCTATTGTGGATGCGGACAAACACACGTTGGTTGAAACGGATTACAAAATCTCCGACGAAGTGTGGCTCGAGCCGACTCCCGGGCATACGCCGGGTCATGTATCCGTTCACATCAAGTCCGATGGAAAAGAAGCGGTGATCAGTGGTGACTGTATGCACCATCCCAGCCAGATGGCCCATCCGGAATGGAAATGTACATTTGATAATGATGCAGCGCAAGCCCAAGCTACCCGACGAAGCTTTTGCGGGAAATATTCGGGCACGCCGACGTTGATTATCGGAACGCATTTTGCAGGCGTGACGGCGGGTCACATCGTAGCCGATGGCGATGTTTGGAGGTTTGAAGCGTAATCCATGAACCGGTGCCTCCCCATAATGGCTTGTTTGGCCATCCTGTTGCCGGCTTTTGTCGTTCACGGTCATGGCATTCGTGAACATAAGAATATTCCCTATCTTGAAGACGCCGGGTACGCAGACGATAAGGATAAGTTAGATATTTTCGTTCCCGGCGGTCAGGGCCCTTTCCCTGTACTCTATTTTATCCACGGTGGCGGGCTTCTCCGCGGTGACAAATCCATGTACGATTTTATTGGTCACTATTTCGCTGCAAAGGGCATCATCACGGTGAACGTGAATCATCGCCTTTCGCCTCAAGTGGCTCATCCAAGCCACATCGAAGATGTCGCAGCCAGTTTCGCGTGGGTGAAAAAGAACATTGCCGAGTATCGGGGCGATTCGGATCGTATCGCGGTCGTGGGGCATTCCGCTGGCGCCTATCTTGCCGCACTCATCGCTCTCGACGAATCCTACCTTAGTGCTCACGATTTATCTCTCTCAGATATCGCTGCCGTTGCACCCATCAGCGGCTTTTTCCATGTTGAACGCCTCGCGCCAAGCCGTCCTAAATCGGTCTGGGGAGAAATCGAATCAGACTGGATCGCCGCGTCACCTGCAAAGCATGCTAGTGGTACCGCGCCTCCCATGTTGTTATTGTATGCAGATGGCGACGTGCCGGAACGGCGAAAGGAAAGTGAAGACCTGGCCGACCTTTTGCGAAAAGCCGATTCTTCGTTCGTCACGACTGAAGAAATAAAGGATCGAACCCACGTCACAATCGTACGTGAGATGGGTTCGGATGCCGATAGAACAACTCAAGCAGTACTTGAATTTATGATTCAGCGAGGATTGCTGAACAAGAAGGAGAAGGAAAAATGATCGACGCTATTCGATGGTCCAAAAAAATTGCACTTGGTGCAGCTGTCTCGCTCGCATGCACAACGATGTCGGCCGAAGCCGCAGACAGTGATGCTTCCTGGAAACAATTTCATGGCCCGAACGGGGACAATATTTCCGGAGAGACAGGATTATTAAAAACGTGGCCCGAGGGTGGTCCTAAATTGATTTGGACTACCGCTGGGTTCGGTCATGGATTTTCATCGGTCGTCGTGGCCGACGGACGGGTCATCACTGCCGGGAATATCGAGGGGGAGACGATCATCACCGCAGTCGACCTGAACGGAAAGGAATTATGGAAGGTTAAGAACGGCGAGGGCTGGAACAGCAAGCCTGCTTATCCCGGAACACGAGGCACGCCAACGATCGATGGCGATTTCGTTTATCATGAAAATCCTCATGGCAATGTGATCTGTCTGGAAGCGGCGACCGGGAAAACGGTTTGGGAAGTCAATGTCCTCAAAAAGTACAACGGAGAAAATATCCGTTGGGCATTGAGCGAATCTATCATTATCGATGGCGACAATGTAATCGCGACGCCGCAGGGCCCTGAAGTTTCATTTGTTGCGCTCAACAAGAAAACGGGTGAAATCGTTTGGGAAGCCGCGAGCACCGGCGATGCCGCAGGTTACGCGACGCCGATTATTTTCGAGCACAGCGGTTTACGTATCATCACGAACCTTACTTCCAAGTCTCTCATTGGCGTAAATGCAGACAATGGGGATGTCTTGTGGCGCGTTGACCATCCCTCTTACACGGACCAAAACACCGCGATGCCTATCTTTCGTGATGGACATGTCTTTGTGAGTACGATTAAGGGCGATGCGGTGAAATGGAAAGTCATCGTCGATGGCGGCAAGGCATCGTTGGACGAAATCTGGCGTACGGACCAGTTGGAGAACCATCACGGTGGTCTGGTGCTGCTCGGCGACAATGTGTACGGTACCAGTATTTCGCGGAATCGAAATAAGTGGGTAACACTGGATTGGGAGACGGGCGAGGTGAAGCAGGTCACGGACGCGGTCGGGAAAGCTTCGATGACGGTGGCGGACGGGTTGATCTACATGCTCAGTATCGATCGGTTGATGGGCATCGCTCAGCCATCGGACTCCGGAATCGAACTGATCAGCTCATTTGAGATCCCTGAAGGCGGTGATGGGAAGAGTTGGGCGCATCCCGTGGTTGTCGGCGGAAGAATGTATCTCCGGCACAGCGATTTTTTGTACGTATACGATATTAGCGAATAAAATAGGGTTTTGGGAGAATGAGCTGGTAAAAACTGGTCTTCAGTCTTTTTAGTTTGTTTAAACACCTATTTTGAAAATCACCGAATTACATGAATACAATCCGATCTGGATTGGGAGATTGATGAATGTCAGACAATGGAAATAAGGACCTTCGCAGCCAGGAATGGTTCGGGAAAAAATCGGGGATGGGTTTTGGTGTCCGTAGCTGGATGAAAAATCAGGGCCGGCCTGCTGACATGTTCGAAGGCAAACCCGTCATCGGGATTTGTAACACCTGGTCCGAACTTACCCCGTGCAACGGTCACTTCCGGCGTATTGCCGAATATGTTAAACAGGGTGTTTATGAAGCCGGCGGTTTCCCATTGGAATTTCCGGTGATGTCGCTGGGCGAGACCCTCATGCGACCCACGACGATGATGTATCGGAATCTGGCCAGTATGGATGTGGAAGAATCTATTCGTGCCAACCCGTTGGATGGTGTGGTTCTACTTTGCGGGTGCGACAAGACGACTCCGTCGTTGATGATGGGCGCAGCCAGCGTGGATCTACCGACACTTACGTTATCTGGCGGGCCGATGCTTAATGGACGTTTCCGGGATATGACCATTGGTTCCGGTACCCACGCGATTAAATTTGGCGAAATGCTTCGTGCCGGTGAGATGACTGTCGAAGATTTGGCTGAAGTGGAAGCCTGTAATTCTCGGTCGCAAGGCCATTGTATGACGATGGGCACGGCTTCGACGATGGCGTGTATGGCGGAAGCTCTGGGCGCCGGGCTACCTACCAACGCTTCGATTCCTGCTGTAGACGCGCGTAGGTACGAACTGGCTCAACAGGCAGGACGTCGTGCGGTGAAAATGGTGGAAGAGGATCTTCGCTTTTCTCAGATCCTGACGAAGGAAGCGTTCGAAAACGCGATTCTTGCTAACGCAGCGATCAGTGGTTCCACCAACGCGGTGATTCACCTGATTGCTCTTGCCCGACGTATCGGCGTGGAAATCGATTTGGACGATTGGGACCGATTGGGCAAAGACGTGCCGTGTCTCGTGAATATCATGCCGGCGGGAGATTACCTGATGGAAGATTTTTATTATGCAGGCGGCTTACCGGTGGTGATGAATCGATTGGGCGATAAATTGCGGGGCGACGCGTTGACCGTCAATGGGAAAACCATGGGCGAGAACGTGGCCGACGTGAAGTGTTGGAACGACGATGTGATTATGACGATGGATGCGCCTTTCAAACCGCAAGGAGGTATCGCGGTCCTTCGCGGAAATCTCGCGCCCAATGGTGCCGTGTTGAAACCGGCCGCGGCGTCGCCGGACTTGATGAAGCATCGAGGACGGGCGTTGGTATTCGACAATGCGGAAATCATGCGCAAGAATATGAACGATGAAAGCCTCGATGTAACGAAAGATGATATTTTAGTCCTCCGCAACTGTGGGCCGAAGGGGTATCCGGGTATGCCGGAAGTGGGGAACCTACCCATGCCAAAGAAACTCTTGAAGGAGGGCGTTAAAGATATGGTACGGATCTCTGACGCGCGAATGAGCGGGACGGCATTTGGAACGGTCGTGCTACACGCCTGTCCTGAAGCCGCCATTGGTGGACCGTTGGCGCTGGTACGAACGGGTGATGTAATCGAACTCGATGTCGAAGGGCGGAAGCTGCATTTGGACGTCTCAGATGAAGAATTGGAGAAACGTCGTAGCGAATGGGTCGCTCCAGAACCCTTGGCGGATCGTGGGTATGCTCAGTTATACATCCAGCACGTAACTCAAGCTGATGTCGGCGCTGACTTCGATTTCTTGCAGGGAAAGTCAGGATCGGCGGTTCCGCGGCCCAACCACTAATCGTAGATGTCGAGATTTTTATCCCCCAGATCGGACCCGTTCAGGGGGATTTTTTTTTCTGAATGCGGGTCACGCGAAAAGAAACGGTAAATGTTGTAATGAAAACGGTCAAAACGATGAGGGCCAACACGACACTCATTGGAGACACGCCTTCCGGTCCATCCTCAAAATTTTGATTGAACCAATCCATTCCGTGGCCGGCCATATAGATATTCAAAATACTTAGACCTACAGCTCCGGCCAGAAATGATGCGCCCGATACGAGTGCGCTGATTGCGAGTGCTTTTAAAAATGCCATAGGCGTATTCTCTCACACAGTCGTCAATGTTTCACAAAGGGATACAGGTACGCGAAGTGAGTCTGCGAGAAAAAACAGATTAGTCACTTAATCCAATTATTCAGTATCGCGTTCTGTTCTTCGAGTTCGTCAACTTTCTTGGTGTTGTGGTCTATCTCGAACCAGGCGTAAATGGCGATGATGGCAGTTACACACCAGCCGGAGAGGACGAGGTATTTTTTCATCGAACACCTTCAGCTTCCGTTTCAAGAAGTTGCTGCTGGTCTTTCCACCGCTGTACTGCCGCTTCCTTGTGTTGGATTCTGTATTCCATTTTCTCGATATGTTCGCGTTGTTTTCCAATATAGGTCCAGGCCATTGCGCCCAAGGTTGCCGCGAACACCCAACCGACGAGGCATACTCCTACCTGCAAAAATGCGTTTGTTCTTGAGGATTCATTTTTCGTTGTCATGCTGTCTACCTGACTAGGCGCGAAAGATAAGCGGTTACACCAGATTGATTCGTGTGCCGCAAATTGTGATTTGGCTATCGCCGGTAACGGCGCCACGCGCGTCGGCTGAAGCAAGAATCGCGTCTTTGTCGTTGGCTTTTATGTCGATGGCGCCTAGGCCTTCGGGGCGACCATCGGCGATCTCTACGAATCGAAGTTGGGCGTTGTCGAATTGGATCATGGCGTGGCCGTTTTGATCTTCGACGTTTAATTCGGCGATTTCGGCCCAGCGTTTTGCAAGGGGGCCAGGTGTTTCGGATTGGATTTCCCCACCGACGATGCCGTCGACTCGGTCAAGTACTTTCGAAGTCTGCCATCCGTCACCCGCCGGGAACCAGGGGCCGTCGGCGTCGTGTGCGTTGTCGCCCTTCTGTTCGTCGATTTCAAAGAAGGTGCCGGCGGTGTCCGCTGGGTGAAGCTGCATAATGGTGTAGTTGTCCGTGTCGCGGTCTGTCACCGTTCGAATCCCCATGGCGGCAACGTGCTTTTTTCTGGGTGGATGGTTGTCGCATTGGGTGATCCACATGTAGCCGCCATCTCCACCGCGTCGGTCGAGATATCGTCCGCCCGCGGTATTCGGTTCCGTTGGGGCGACGACTTCGAGGAGTTGGTTGCCTACCGGAAAGAGTGCGTTTTCCAAACCGTATTTACGGACAAGGGGATCGCGGTGGCATACCTTTACGTCGAGTACGTCACACAACGCTTCCTCGACGGGTGCGAGTTCTGCGGCAACAAGACAGATTTGGCGAAGACGAATCCACATATTTTTCTCCTGGATAAATGATTAAGTTGGTTTACAAGCCGGGGATTTTTTCGAATTCCGGTTCCCGTTTTTCTTGGAATGCACTCAACGCTTCTTTATTGGCTGGCGCACCGAGCAGGTCTGCGTACGCAGCGTTCTCTCTTTCGTGTGCGGCGACGACTTCCGTTGTTCTACCTGAAGCTAGAAGAAGGGATTTCGTGGCGACCAAAGAGGGGATCGGATTGGCTGCGATTTCCTGTGCGATTTCGTATGTTTCTTTCATCAAAAAATCGGGTTCACTGACACGCCACACCAGACCCATGTCGAAACACTCTTCCGCGCTGAACCATCGGCCGGATAGGAGTGTGTACGCGGCATTTTGCCAACCCATCACTCGGGCGAACGTGTAACTGCTGCCTGCTTCGGGGGCGAGACCCAGTTGTGGGAATGGCGTGCGAAGTCTTGCAGTGGAGGACATGAACACGAGATCGCAATGCGATAGAAACGTCATTCCGATTCCGACGCCCAGCCCATTGACCGCCGCGATGAGGGGCTTTTTGAAATCGGTGGCTGTTTTCAACATGCTGGGGAACATGGACTCTTCGGTTGTTTCCCCTTTGTTGCGAGATTCCATCTCGCTTAAGTCTTGTCCGGCACAAAAAGCCTTACCGGCTCCTGTGATAACGACCACGGCGACCTCGGAATCTGACTCTGCGTCTACCAGTCCGTCGCGGATGCCGGCGTACACGGCATTGTTGGCTGCATTGAGCGCATCGGGCCGATTTATTGTGATGGTCATCACACGATTTTCTTTTTCAATTTTTATCATGAAAACTGCCTTAAAGGTTGGATGAAATGAGGTGTCTCAGAACGATCAATAAGACGTTGAGATGGGTCCGAAAATACCATTTGGACACGGCCAAATCAATTTTGATGAAAGGTGTACAAAACTCCCCAAATGCGTATGTTTACTCATTTTTGGCGAACTTGACACCGAATTCAAATTTGAGCATACTGTCGAAATCCAATTGAAGGAAACTTCAATTGAACTATCGTGGGAATTTGTTTAATTTCCATGTGATTAGGCTGCGGCTTAAGACGTTCTAACTTTGTGTGGATTGGTCTTTACGGCCTTTATTCGTATGTTTTTGTGGACTGGGCATAGTAAAAAGAAACGGGAGAAAAGCTAATGACGAAAAAAACTTTAGTAGCCGTCGTAGCGTTGACATTATGTGTGTCAATGGTGCCGGCCTACGCAGGATCAATCAGCGGCAAGGTGACTGATGCTTCTGGTAAGGCCATGGGCGGGGTGATGGTATCCGCTTTTGACGAAGAACGCGAAGTTAGCTCTTCCGTTTTCACGAAACCTGATGGTACGTACAAAATCGAAGAACTTCGTGATGTTGAATATCAAGTACGGGGACGACTTTTAGGTCAACTCGATGCTTGGCACGAAGACGTTGAAACAGGCGCTACGGGAATTGCATTGAAGATGGAACCTGCTGAAGGTGAAGATCTTGAAATGCAACGTACGGCTGACAGCGCATTCGACCAGCTCAAATGGGACAGCGAAAAAGATCGTCAGAATTTCAAAATGATGTGCACGTATTGCCATCAGGTTGGAACGATCGGTTTCCGTACTCCTGAAGAGCCGGTTGACTGGGAAACAATGATTACGCGTATGGACGGTTTCGGCGGTCTGTACAAGCACACTCAGGAAACACTTGTTGGACGTTTGGTTGAAACGTACTCCGACGAAGGCGTTGCAGAATGGCCAGCATTCGTTCCTCCTCCAGCACCGACTGGCGAAGCTACCCAAGCTAAAATCACTGAATGGGACATGGGTGCTCAAGACAACACCATGATTCACGACCTTGAGTTGGGTAATGACGGACTCGTTTATGGTATCGATATGACCATCAACGGAATCGTAAGCTTGGATCCTGAATCTGGTGAGCGTGTGAACTACAGCCTTCCCCAGCCTTACCGTGGACCTCACTCCATCGAAATGGCGAACAACGGCGACATGTGGTTAACTCTGTGTATCTCCGGTGAAATGGCCAAGTTTGACGTGAAAACGAAAGAGTGGAAAATCGCTTCCAGCGCAGCTGCTCCTCGTCCTCGCGGCGCCTATCCTCATACGCTTCGTATCGACCCGAATGACCCTGAAGGTCTTGTTTGGTATACCGATGCAGGTATGAACGCTGTATTTTCCATGCACCCTGAAACGATGGAAGTGACTCAGTACCAATTGCTGAAAGCTGACCAGGTATCCGGTGGTGGACGCGGCGAATCTCGTGGTGTTACACCTTACGGGATTGATACTGCCCCCGACGGCTCGATCTGGTACACCAAATTGAATGGTAACCGTATCGGTCGTATCGATCCTAAAGTTGAAGGCGGCGACATCAAAGAATGGAATCCTCCTTTCCGCGGACCTCGTCGTTTGCACGTTGCTGCTGACGGTAAAGTTTGGGTTCCGGGCTTCGGTTCCGGCGTATTCGGCAGCTTCGATCCTAAGACGGAAGAATGGGAAGTCTTTGACCTTCCTAACGCTGAAGACCAGATTCCTTACGCTCTGAACATTGCAGACGATGGCGCGATCTGGATCTGTGGTACTGGTAACGACACCATGGCCAAATTTGACCCCAAAACCAAAAAGCTTACCGAAATCCCAATGCCGACTCGCGTGACCTATACTCGAGAAATCGAATTTGATGCAGACGGTAACATTTGGACGTGTAACTCCAATGCTCCGGTTCGTCACACGGAACGTGGACGCGGTTCTATTATCAAAATCGAAATGACTGGCGGCGATTGATCACCTGTTCATTCTGTAAATGTAAACGAGGGACTCTTTCGAGTCCCTCGTTTTTTTTGTGATGGCTGGGTTTTCTAACGGCCTTTCCAGTTGGGCTGCCGTTTTTCTGCGAAGGCGAGTGGGCCTTCCACCAAATCTTCGGACGCGTACATTTTTTGCATTCCGGGGTACATGGTATCAATGGCCTCATCGAGGGGAACGCTCATCCCTTTTACGGCCGCTTCCTTGGTGGCCTGGAGTGAAAGGGGGGCGCCTTTCATGATTTCGCTGGCCCATTCTTCGGCCGTCGAAAGCAAATCGGCCAAGGGTACCACTTCGTTCACCAGTCCGCGGCCATACGCTTCTTCCGCGGTCATACGTTTTCCTGCGAGCATCATCCCCATGGCGATGTGGTAGGGGAGTTGTCTGGGAAGGCGATGAACGCCCCCGGCGGCCGCCATCAAGCCGACCCGCGGTTCCGGTAGCCCGAATGATGCGCCTTCTGCAGCGATGATGATGTCGCTTGCGAGGGCTATTTCGCAGCCACCACCCAAGGCGAAGCCGTTCACGGCAGCGATTATGGGTTTGAAACAATCATGGCGTTTGACGAGGCCGGCGAAACCGGTGTGCACGTCTTTCATGCCTTCCTGAACGACATCGCGACCGACTTCGGATTGGTATTTCAGGTCATTGCCTGCCGAAAATGCTTTGTCACCCGCGCCGGTGATGATGCATACCCATTGGTCGGCGTCCTCAGCGTAGTCGTCCAGCGTCGCCTGCAATTCCTGATGAGCGGGAGGATGAAGGGCGTTCATCCTTTCCGGACGATTGAGTGTAATAATGGTCAAATGATCTTTTCGTTCGACCGAAATGTATTCGTGTCCCATGCTTTCCTCCATTTCGTCATTAAGTGAGAACGTTCAGCATACAATATTGGAAGCTGACAAAAATAGGAAATGTAGGTGCCGTCATGTGGAACAGAGAAGTTCGGATCCAACTTAGAAAATATCGGATGTGTCTAGAGGTTCTACTTCAACGATCATTTTTCGAAAGTCTACGAACGACGCATCATTCAGAGACTCTAGGAATGAAACGAGGCCGGGTATATCTTTTTCGGTGATAGTCATAATCGAAAAGGCGTCGTCGAGGTCGTCGGCGCTGCCGTCTTTTTTTTGTTCGGCCGCCTTGATTTTCGTTTTGAGGATCTTTTCCAGGTCTAGGTTTCGTACCGCTATGTTTCGAACAGAGGGTGCAAGCTGAGCGGCACCGCCTTTCGTCATAATATGTTTGGTTTGACTTTCAAATTGCATCGGAGTATGACAGGCTGCACAATTCCCAACGCTCGAATCGCCTTCGTAGCGAAAAAAAGTCTTCATCGCCAGATAGGTGTCTCTTGTCATCCCCGTCGGGAGTTTGAGTAGATTTCTACTTTCGTGGCTCGCGACGCGGCCGAGTAAACGACCCGAAAATTGGAGAGGTGTTTCTCCGTCGCTCATTTCTTCGGGCATCCGATTGACCCAAGTCAGCGCGTCGTAGAGCGACCGCATTTGGCTAACTATTTTCTTTGGTTCGTCGGACTCGGAAGATTTTTCGTCCTCTGAATACACTATTGTTCCGGAGATCAGACACAAACAGAGCCACAAGTGAGCGGATTTTTTAATGTTCATTTACCATTTCCCGTTACCCGGTGGTCCTTTGTGCGCCGGCGATCGCATTGATGGACAGTAGCACGGTGGGGAATAGGGTCTCGGCTTCTTGTATCTTGCCATCTTTGGTTAGTTCACGCCATTGACGAAGCAGTTGGATTTGGTGAGTGTGAAGACGGCGTAAGCCTTCGGCTCGCATGTCGAGCGTTTTTACCATACGGGGACGGCGAACGGCGCGATTCGCATCGAAAAAGTCATCCATCATCTTCTCGGTCAAGTCATGTTCGTCGACGATCCGTGCAAGCTGGCTTTTTCGGATTTCTTCATTTTCTACCAGCGTACTGTATTCTTCCATGATGGCAATGTCGGCCGAGGCGAGACTCGTTTCGGAATTGAAAATAACGTATTCCACGAAGGAAGATGTGGAGCGGTGATCTTTCAAATATTGGTAGTCTTCGGGCGCCTCCGTTTTCAGTTTGTTCAAAGCCGACCCTATGCCGAACCAACCGGTGAGGTAGAAACGTGCTTGCGTCCAACTGAATACCCAGGGAATCGCGCGCAAATCTTCCACGGTTCTTTTTCCAGTCCTTCGCGCCGGACGTGAACCAATGAAACTCTTTTCGAGTGCGTCGATGGGTGTGGCATTCGACCAGAACTCAAGGAAGTCGTCGCTTACCAGTAATGCCCGATAGGCTTCACTACTCCACAGGCCCAAACGATTGCAGATGTCGAGGTAGCGCTCGTCTTCTTCGACCGTTTCTTTGTGTTCGAGGGCTGTCGTCGCGGCGCCAGCGAGGAGTAATTCGAGGTTGAAGACGGCCATAGGCAGATTGCCGAATTTTTGAGCGATCACCTCGCCCTGTTCGGTCATTCGGATCATGCCGTGAAGCGAGCCGCTCGGCAACGACTCGAGAAATCGGTGAATCGGGCCGGCGCCACGACTAAACGTTCCGCCGCGACCGTGAAAGAACGTGATGTGGATGTTATTCTCGCGTCCGACGGCATCGAGGTTTTTCTGGGCGCAATGGAGACCCCAGTGACTCGCGAAAATCCCAGCGTCTTTGTTGCTGTCGCTGTAGCCCACCATCACTTCTTGAATAGGGATGACGCCATTTTTCACGCGCAATGTATTTTTGGCAATGGGAAACGCCAGGAATTCACGCATGATTTGTGGTGAATCTTCCAGATCGGACAGGGTTTCGAATAGAGGAACGATTGGGATATCGCATTCGATATTTCCGTCGACTACATGGAGAAGGCCTACCTCACGTGCGAATAAGTACAGGACGACCAGGTCACTGCTGGATTCGGTCATGCTTACAATAAAATTGCCGATGCCTTCGGGTCCGAATTGGTTGATGTGGTCGGCGACGATCTGAAAATATCCCAGAACGTTCGCCGCTTCGTCCCCGAGGGAGCTGTTTCGTGGAACGAGAGGACGCAATGAGGTGAGTTCTTTTTCGAGGAATCGATTTTTTTTCTCGGAATCCCACGATGCGAAATCCCAGTCCTCAAGTCCCGCGGCTTCGAGCATTTGGGAAACTGCTTTTGCGTGATAGGCGCTATTTTGGCGGATATCCAGTGCAGCCAAATGGAAACCGAAACAATTCAAATGAAGTAGAATCGGATCGACTTCGGCTTCGGTAAGACGTTCAGCACCCACTGCGTTCAGAGAATCTCGAAGGATTTCTAAATCCGCCGCTAATTCTTCCGGACGGGCGTAGGATTTCGTGTCGGGGTCGGTCTCGCCGTTCAGTTTCTGTAGCAACAAATAGACGTATCGACGCCAGGGTTCATGTTTGTATGGCAGCGCACTTTCTTTTCTCGGAAAATGGCTGAGGTTTTCACGTTCTATCGCCGCCATCAAGAGAGTGGGTGGAGTCTGAAACAAGTCTGAAAGAGTGATGTTGTCGAGCAATTCTTGTAGTCGTTGCCGGACGATATCGATTGCATGTTGTCTAGTGCGCAACAACACGTCCTTTGTAATTTCAGGAGTGACGAAGGGGTGGCCGTCTCTGTCGCCTCCGACCCAATTTCCGAATTTTAGTGACGGACCGGGGATCCCATTGGGTAGCGACTCTGGCTGCAAACCGATTTCTTCCCAAGCGACTTCGATTCTCCGTCGCAGCTTCTTAATCGCGAGGGGAAATACCATGATGAAGTAATCGAGGATATGCTCCATCTCGGTTTCGACGTTGGGTTTCTCAAGATACATTTCGCCGGTGCGCCAAAGCCGTTCCAAGATGACTTTTATCTTTCCACGTATATTGGCTTGCTCGCTTTTCGTCCATTGGGGATATTCGAGACGCGAATACTCTTTGTATAGGGCCCGATGTTGACGTAGGACCGGAGGGCGTTTAGCTTCCGTCGGGTGGGCTGTTAATACGATCTCTACGGTGAGCGCGTTCAGGGTCTCAGCAATCTGATCTGCCGAGTAGTCACTTTTGATCAGTTTTTTTAAACCGCTGCCCCACAAGCCGGGTTCGTGCAAGACGCCGAATTTGTTTTCCCGTTCCCGACGAGCCTGCGCTGCCGCGTTTTCTTCTACGATATTGAGCAAATGATAGCCGATCGACAGGATCTGCAATTCTTTTTCTACTTCGTCTTGTGTGGTCGATTGGGAAGCGCTACGAGCCTCGGAATCCTTTTGCCAAGGTAATGCGTTCGCGATTTCTTTTTCGCCCAGTTCTTCCAACACTTCAGAAAAGCACCCGATCAAGAAGGAAATGTCGGCGTCGATTTTGTCGAACCATTTTGTGAGCAGTTTTTTGTCGGGCATTGGATCTATTCATGGTTATTGGTGATACACACACCTCTTCCCCAATCGGTATGAAGGAGCAAGGCACGAAGAGCGATGTGATTAAACCAAATCCGGACCGCTTTTTTCAATGATTCCGATGTAATTGGAATTTCTCTTCAAGTTCATTATACTGGAAACAAACCCAACCGATCGGCTTGTTAAGGCGAATGATTTCGAAAAAAAGAAATAAAACTCCCAACTTATTGATGGTAATGTCGGTTTTGATGATCGGCCTTTCTGTCTCTGCACAAACCGCCGATAACGCTTCGGCTTTTTTTGAACAAAAAGTCGAAACCCTCCTAACGACCAAATGCCTCGAATGTCATGGCGTTAAAAGTGAAGGTGGGCTTGACCTTCGTTCCAGACAGCCCGCGCTGGAAGGCGGCGAACACGGAACTGTTCTCGTTCCCGGAGACGCCCGGAAAAGTAAGTTGTACGACCTGGTCTACAACGAGGAAATGCCTCCGAAAAACAGTCTGACAGATGACGAAGTCGATATTCTGAAACAATGGATCGATTCTGGAGCCCATTTTCCAAGTGAACCGTTGGTCGGCCCGGGAGAATCCGACGAGTGGTGGTCCCTGATGCCGTTGAAATCCTTCGAAACCGGAGGGCTAAACGTTGACGATTTCGTCGATCGAATGCTCGACGAAAAAAAACTCGTCGCCAACGGGCCCGCCTCGCCGCAAATCATCGTTCGGCGCCTCTATTTCGACATGCACGGAATGCCACCCGCTCCCGAAACAGTCAATGACTTTCTTGAAGCATGCCGAAAGGAAACCGGCTCCTCAGAGTTCGTCGGCGAAAAAGCGTACGAAAAGCTCATCGAACGAGTACTGGATAGTCCCCGTTACGGAGAACGTTGGGCGCGGCATTGGCTTGACGTCGCCCATTTCGGGGAGACCCATGGATTTGATAAAGATCATCGTAGGAACAACGCCTGGCTGTACCGCGACTACGTGGTTGATGCGTTCAACTCGGACAAGCCCTACACCGAATTTATCCGGCAGCAAATCGCAGGCGACGCGAACCCAAATCTGGATCCGGAAGGAATTATTGCCACGGGCTTCTTGGCGGCGGGACCCTGGGACCAAGTTGGCCACATGGAAATCAGAGAGGGAACCGTCGAGAAAAAACGGGTACGCAATCTGGACCGTGACGACATGGTCACCAATGTTTTCAACACCTTCGTGAGTACCACGGTACAATGCGCCCGTTGCCATGCCCACAAATTCGACCCCATCCCGCGCGACGAATACTACAGCCTCCAGTCTGTTTTCTCCGGTCTCGATCGGGGGGAAAGACCCTATGGCGATCCGACGACAGCCCGAAAACGCACCCGCTGGACGAAAGAACTAGATCAGGCCCGGAAGGATCGTGAGGCGATTTTCAATAAGAACCGGGAAGGGTTGCCTTCTGAATACGAAAAGTTGAAAAGCTCCATGATCGCGTTTCGTGAACAACGAAGTTCGTTGGAATCGGGGGAAAAAGGCGAAAGTCCTTCGAACGGCTATCACAGCGTCGTAAATGAGAAAAAAGAGACGCACGAATGGGTGCAAGTGGACCTGGGCGAGCCCCTCTCGCTCGATACCATTGTGCTGTTGCCTGCGAGGCCAACCGATTTCGAGGATACTCCCGGATTTGGTTTCCCTATCCGATTTTCGGTAACCGTGTCTGAACAGGGCGAAGGCGACGATTTCGAAACGATTGTCGATTACAAAAACTCCGACTTTACCAATCCTGGTGACAAAGAGGTTTCGTTTGACGCCAACGGGAGAAGCATCCGACGGATTCGAATCGACGCGTACGAGCTTTGGGAAAGAAACAATGATTTCGTATTCGCGTTGGCCGAACTGGAAGCCATTTCAGAGGGTGAAAACGTCGCGCGTTCAAAAACAGTGTCCGCGAGTTCTACCATTGAATTTGGACGGTGGAATCTTCGGTTCCTCGTAGACGGATACGATAGCCGGCAACCCCGCGAATCCGGCGAGGAACGTGTTGCGGAAAGACTTCAGCACGTACAAAAGCGCATCGGAAAAAAACGGATTGAAATTGACGAGATGCTTCGAGAGCATAAACCGCTCGCTCAAGTCAACGCCGAAATTGAACTCCGGGAAAAAATCGCTACCTTGGAAAAACAGTTGGGTGAGTTACCCGTACAGGATAAAATGTACGGTGTAAACCCGCGTTCCACACGGCCCGTATTTGATTTGACCCGTGGAAATGTTGCGGCGCCTGTGGAGCAAGTGGTCCCTTCGTCGTTATCGATGGTAAAGGCGCTGGAATCAACTCTGATTCATGATTCGGAAGATGAATCTGCCGCACGCCTGGCGTTGTCCGATTGGTTGGCAGACAAAGACAACGTACTCACGTGGCGCTCCATCGCCAATCGTATTTGGCAATACCATTTTGGTACTGGGCTCGTAGGAACCCCCAACGATTTTGGACGCGCGGGAACATTGCCAACCCATCCGGAGCTCCTCGACTGGCTCGCTGAACAAATGAAAGAAAAGGATTCTATCAAGGACCTCCACAGAGTTATCCTCGCGAGTGAAGCTTATCGTCGTTCCTCAGAGTTCAACGAGCAAAATGCCGAAATCGACGGTAGTAATCAATACCTATGGAGAATGAACCGCCGGAAGTTGGATGCGGAATCCATCTACGACTCCATTTTGGCCGTGAGCGGGAAACTCGACCTCACCATGGGTGGTCCCAGTTTCGAACTATTCAACTACACCCACGATCATTCGCCGCGATACGATTTCCTCGGTAAAGACTCACCCGATGTATGGCGCCGTTCCGTCTATCGATTCCTCGTCAGGAGTGTCCCGGACCCGCTATTCGAAGTGTTGGACTGTGCCGACCCCAATCTTAACACCCCTGTCCGCAACCAAACCTTGACCGCGCCCCAGGCATTGGCCATGCTCAATGATCCCTTTATGGTCTATCAATCCAAACACACGGCTGCGCGATTGAAAGAAAAACACGAAACTCCCGGAGGTCAAATCGAAGACCTATACCTCCGAGCATTTAGCAGACCTCCATCGACGGAAGAAAAATCCTCATTGATCAAGTACGCCCAAGCGAACGGTTTGGAAAATTTGGCTCGACTGGTGTTCAATTTAAACGAATTCATGTTTGTGGATTAACCCATGAGAAAAGTCACACGCAGAGATTTTTTATGGGGATTGGGCGGAGGTCTGGGAGGCATCGCCCTCGCCGACTTGTTGGGTCGGGATCAAACTCTTTTCGCAGCTGAGAATTCTGAATACCGGTTGCCGGGAACGCCGAAAGCGAAGCGCGTCATCCAAATGTTTATGTCAGGCGGCGCCAGCCACGTGGACATGTTTGACTATAAACCGGAACTTATCAAACGGCACGACGACCCCTTCGACATCGACGACAAGATTGAATTGTTCCAGAGTGATCCCGGCAATTTCTTCAAAAGTCCGTGGGAATGGAAACAATACGGCGAAAGCGGTAAATGGATGAGTGGGCTCGTTCCACACCTCGCCGAATGTGTTGATGATATCGCTTTCATTCACAGCATGAAAGCCACCACCAATATCCACGGGCCTGCGACATTTATGCAAAACTCCGGCTTTGTATTGCCTGGTTTCCCAAGTATGGGCTCATGGGTCACGTACGGTCTCGGAAGCCTCACAGACAATCTCCCCACATTCGTTGTCCTCCCGGACAGCCGCGGTTTTGCGCCCAACGGTCCCGCGAACTGGTCTGGCGGATTCCTCCCAGCTGCCACCCAGGGGACGCTCATTTATCCCGACCGTGAGACACCGATTTATGATCTCTTTCCCAAAGACACCGAATTCATCGATGAGAATAGCGAAGCCGATACCCGTGACTTATTGGAGCACCTGAACCATCTCCACCGGGAAGAGCGGGCAGGTGATTCGCGCCTCGACGCCCGGATCGAATCCTACGAACTTGCCGCACGTCTCCAGTTGTCGGCACCTGAAGCACTCGACATTTCGCAAGAATCCGAAGCCGTCAAAAAAATGTACGGTCTCGACGAAGAAATTACGGCTGATTTCGGCCGCAATTGCCTCACGGCCCGCAGGCTGCTCGAACGAGACGTTCGGTTCGTTCAAGTGTGGAGTGGAGCGGACAATGGATTTCCGCGGCGCAACTGGGATTCCCATGAAGATATTCCGAAAGACCATGGCGACATGGGTACCTCCATGGACAAACCCGCGGCAGCCTTATTGAAAGACCTCAAGGCGCTCGGGATGTTGGACGATACCATCGTCATCTGGACGACCGAATTCGGCCGGATGCCGTGCAGACAAGGCGGTGTGGGCCGAGACCACAATCCGGAGGCCTTTACGTCATGGGTGGCCGGTGGAGGTTTCAAAGGCGGTTCCACGTTTGGCGCGAGCGATGATTTCGGATACAAGGTGGCCGGAGAGCCCACGTATTGCTACGACCTTCATGCCACGATTCTTCATCAATTGGGAATCGATCACGAAAAACTCACGTTTAAACACAACGGTATCCAACGTCGGCTCACTGACGTGCACGGAAAAGTCATTCCCGAGATTATTGCTTAATCGTCTGCAGCTATTTTATTAGCCGAAGTGGGATTCTAGTCTTTTAAAGCTTCTGCAGCTTCGTCCGCTTTATCGCCCGCATCTTCTAAAGCACCATCCAATTTTTCACCGGGTGTTTCTTCTTTTTCAGCACAACCGGTTAACGCGAAAGGTACGAAGAGTACCGCAGCTAAGATTCGTTTCATAGACATATCAAGTTCTCCTTAAAGTGACTGCACTATCCTAGACGGTAGTATAACGAATGGCATGGGATTTGAAAAGATATAATCATTGTCGCGATTTCAGTTAAACTTATGCTGTTTCATAGCTGAATGTTCCGAAAGAATCTCATGACCCCCAAAAAAAAGCCAAGTAAGCGCCACCAGCCGAAAGGACTCCTGATTCTCCACGAGGACCGCGACATCATTGTGGTCGATAAAGCCCCTGGCCTATTGACCATGGGTACCGAACGTGAAAAAGAACGTACGGCCTACTATCGACTTACCGACTATGTGCGAAAAGGGAATTCGAAATCCCGAGAACGGATCTTCATTGTGCATCGACTGGACCGTGAAGTGTCCGGTGCGCTGGTATTCGCACGAACGGAAGAAGTTAAAAACAAACTGCAGGAAGAATGGGACCAGGTCGAGAAACACTATTTTGCTCTAGTTCAGGGAGCTCCGAAAGAAGACGAAGGGACGTTCAAGTCTTATCTGCTTGAGAATGGTGTGCATAATGTACGTTCGACTACCGATCGGAAAAAAGGTAAGTTGTCGGAGACCGGCTACAAAGTACTTGGGTATTCCCACGGAGTTTCGTTACTCGATATTCATCTGTTGACTGGACGTAAGCATCAGATTCGAGCGCATCTCTCGGAAAATGATTTACCTATTCTAGGGGACAAAAAATACGGGGCGAAAAAATCGGATGAAAGCAGGCTGGCCCTCCATGCGAAATCGTTGGCGTTTCACCATCCACACACGAAAAAACTCGAAATGTTTGAAACAAGAATCCCTAGAATCTTTTCACCTTACCTCAAATAACGAACTACGATAGAGAATCGAGAAACGTCCGCACCGCCGCGTTGAAGTCTTCCGGTTGATCGATATTCGAAGCGTGGCCTGCTCGAGGGATCACGACTTTTTTCGCGCCGGGAATTTTTCCCGCCATGTAATCGGCCGGTGCAATAAAGGCTTCGTCATCAGCGCCCACCAGAACTATCGTCGGGACCTCTACGTAAGGAAGTGAAAGGATCACGTGGTCGTCTTTTTGTGCCATCATGCCTCGAGCGGCTTTGATGAGACCATCGGCGGAACGATGGTTACTGGACGCCATTTCAGGACTCTTGCTTGCCAGTCTGGCCAAGCCCTCGGTTTCGAAAGACTTCGCGGTCTCTTCGCAATTCGCGTTCCAGGCGTTTCGTCCGTAGTCGCTTTTGTACCCTGGACCGGAATCGATGATCATCAATGCATTGACGCGTTCTGGATGGAGGTAATTGAATCCCAACGACATGTATCCTCCGAGGGACAGTCCACCGATGATGGCCTTCTCCACGCCGACAGCATCCAAAATCGCCGTCATATCCTGAATCGTCAATTCTTCGTTGTAGGCTGCCGGATCTTCCGGATAATCGCTTTGGCCGTGACCGCGCATGTCCCATGTAATGAACGTATGGTCTTTGGCAATCTCATCGATCTGGCCCGTCCACATTTGAGAGGTGGCAGAAAAACCGTGTGTCAGAATCAGAGCGGGACCGGAGCCATGTACTTCGTAGTAAATATTCACCCCGTCGCGATTTAGTGTAGCCATCTCAAGTGTCCTTCAACGTTATTGGTTCGTACCCAGTAGTTTTCGCGCGACCACCCACCGATGTACTTCGGATGGTCCGTCGTAGATTCGCATATTTCGGATCTTGCTCGCCATTAGCTGTAGCGGCATCTCCTTCGAAACACCCATTCCACCAAACATCTGGATGGCGTTGTCCACGGTTTCCCAGGCCATCTCGGTCGCGAATACTTTCGCCATCGAGATTTCGCTTCGTACGCTCCGGCCCTGATCCGATTTCCACGCGGCATCGTAAGCCATTAAACGGCATGCGTGAATTTTTGTTGCGGCATCGGCTACCCACCATTGAACTGTTTGTCGTTCCGAGAGTGGTTTTCCGAAAGTCGTTCTCTGTGGGGCGTAGTCGCACATCATATCGACGGCCCTTTGTGCCATACCGATACACCACGACACCATTTGCAGGCGGCGGGTTGTAAGACGCAGCTGCATCGGAGCAAACCCCTGTCCTTCTTCGCCTAACAGTTTCCAGCCTTCGACTCGGCAATCTTCCAATACGACTTCGTACGTAGAGTCGCCGCCCACCATCGGAATTCGACGCTCCACGATGAATCCAGGTGTGTCTTTGTCTACAAGGAATGCCGAAATCCCTCCACGGGCGCCTTTTTCTTTATCGGTCACTGCCATGAGAATCGTGAAATCGGCTTCGTTCGCTCTGCTAATCCAAATTTTACGTCCGTTGATCACCCAATCATCGCCGTCACGAACGGCATACGTCATCATACCCGCAGGATCCGATCCGGCACTTGGCTCGGATATCCCTATGGCCGACACCAGACCGTCGGTCACGTAGGGTTCAAGGTATTTTTCCTTCTGCTGCTCGTTGCACGTAGCCATCAACATTCGCAGATTGGGGGAGTCGGGGGGTAGGTAGTAGGGGGTAACCGTGTAACCCATCTCTTCATTGACGCCAATCAACGCTGTCAACGGAAGATCCGATCCGCCCACGTCCTCAGGCGCATCCAATCCCCAAAGGCCCAACTCTTTCGAGCGAAGATCAACTCGTTCCTTTTCCTCCGCGGTGAGCCCAGAACCCTTACCCTCGGATTCGCGCATCAACACGCCTTCCTCCAAAGGCATCAATTCGTCCTTGACGAAACGATGAACCATATCCTTCAACATCCGATGTTCTTCGGAAAGTTCAAAATCCATTCGGTATTCCTCCACGAAAGCACTTGCAAAATTTAATCTATGGAGTTAACCAGAAAGCGAACTGTAATTCAATAATTGAACGGCCGTTCTGCTCAGTCCAGCTAATAGCTGGCGGAGGGATTTGAACTTACTACTTTCAATTAAATAGGCTTATTCAGGTTCAGTCCGGATTTGTGAAGTACTTTGAAACGATCCACGGAATGGGTTTCGAACGCGACAAGTAGTTCGTCCGCAGGGTTCGACATGATTGTCTCCTAAAAGCCGGTTGCAAGCAGGCGCTTTGCGCCATTCACGCCGCATTTTTGGTATTTGTCATATGCTTTTGCCGCTCTAAGCTGAATGCTCTCGTCGGTCTCTTGTTGAATCCAACCCTCGATGGCATTTTCCAACGTGTATGCTTCCGGTGCCATATTTCCCGTGGTCCAAATGAGCGGTTTCGCGCCCGAAGCCTTGATACCCTCGTGAAAGTAGGTTTTACTCTGGCACGCGAGGATGATGGCTTCGCGAGTTTCGTCATTTTGTTTCTTTGGATAGGGCCGGATTCGAAATTCCATCAGGCCGTCGTGTCCGATATAAACAGACAAGTTCGACTTACCATACGCGGAAATCTCTTTCGGTTCACCCTTGACGGAAACCGAACCGGCCGAAGTCCCCGAAGCCGCGTAGAAAAAATCTATGATGGCACGTTCGATTTCCCGGCCGCGGTAGGCATCGGCCAACAAGATCACATTCTCCGTCGTATGTTTGAAAACGCACCGCTCCAGAATGGAGGTAGAAATCTTATTTGTCGAAATCAATTCCCAGTTGGGACTCTTTTTGAAATACGTCTTCACCCCGTACATCGCGCCCCAATAAAGATTGTTTCGAGGGTCGTCGCCATCGCCTAACATTGCGGGCACCGGGGCAATCCCTTGGAATTCGTTGTCGCACAAAGCGACGAACACGTGAATGACTTTCGGGTCGGACTCTGCAGTTGCGTGGAATGGAGAGAAAACGAATACGAACGTGGCCAAAATGAATATTCTTTTTGTCAACCTAATCATCGGCAACTCCTTCATTGATTCGTGGGGTTCAATCTTATTTACGTTTACTATCCTGGTTGAGGCTTTGAAGTTCCTAGGACCTGCCGGGATTATTGGTGCCGTGTAACCATACAAGATGAGTCGCCCACTGTAAAATTAGGGATTTGATATACTCGGCCTATGTCTTTACAAAATGGTACCAGACTCGGAGATTACGAAATCGGCAAGCCCTTAGGGCATGGCGGCATGGGGGAGGTCTATCTGGCGCGCGACGTCGCGTTGGACCGTCCTGTTGCCGTGAAGACTATCATCGGCGCCTTTCTGAATGACGATATGCTCCTGAGATTCAAGCGGGAAGCGCAGTCTGCCGGAAAATTGATTCATCCAAATATCGTCCAGATTTACAAAGTGGACATTGAATCCGACCCGCCGTATATGGCGATGGAATACGTCGACGGGACTTCGCTTGATCGGCGCATAGAGAAAGAAGGAGCTTTTACGTGGCAACAGGCCCTCACCATGTGCGGCCAAGCCGTGTCGGGTCTGGCGTGCGCCCACGACAACGGAATAATTCATCGAGACATTAAACCGGCGAATATCCTGCTGGATAAAAATGGGCGGGTGAAAATCGCTGATTTCGGGTTGGCGAAGATGGCCGACTCCAGTTTGAAGATGACTCAGGAAAACCATTCCATCGGAAGTCCGTGCTACATGTCACCCGAACATTGGGGGAGTAGTGAAATCAGTCACAGTAGCGATCTGTTTTCGTTAGGGATCAGTGTCTACGAGATGATCGCGGGACGACTCCCGTTCGAGGCAAATTCCGCTGCCGAGATGATGGGGAAAGTGACGACGCAGCCGATGCCTCCTTTGGGCACTTTCGCACCCGGCGTACCGATGGTCGTTCGACAGTTTGTCGAAACGTTGGCCGAACGAAATCCCGCGGCACGGTACCAATCCTCGCGAGAAGTCCTTGAGGATTTGGCTGCGCTACAGGCCAAGAAACCACTCCACCACATGAATCGCCTTCGCGGAAATGCCGAGGCTACTTCCGAGACGATTCCGGTATCTGGAGCGAGCGGGAACGAATTTACCGCCCTCGCGGACGAAGTGACCGGTGCGAAATCGCAATCGGCGTTTCATCAACCTGTGGTTCAGGAAAAATCGACATTCCCTTTGTTTCCAGTAATCGCCGGGGTCGCAGCGGTGGTCGCCGTCGTGGTGGGCACTGTAGCATTCATGAGCTTGGGTGGAACCGACGAAACTCCTCCGGAGTTTTCGCAGCAGTCTCCCGAATTCCAACAAGGACCGCGGGACCGTCAAGGCGGACCGCCGGAAATATTTGGAGATCAACAAGGGGAGCGGGGCGGAGAACGTTTTCAAGGATTGGGTGGTGACGGACAACGTCCACAACGCGGTGGATTTGGAAGTAATGTCCGTCCACCGAGGCTCAATCAGGAATTTAAAATTGGCGCCGACGGTAAAATGGTTGACGCGGTAACAGGTGTGAATTTGCTGACGACCACCCATCGAGGCCGCACGGTACCCGCGATTAAGGATGCCTCGGGTCAACTGGCGCCGGCGGGAAAGAACGATCAAGGCCAATGGGTTAAACTCGGGCCGCCGCCGAATGGAGATAGATCAGGACAGCGCCCGGGCCAGCAAGGTGGCCAATTGCCACGACAACGACAATAACCTGCATTGAGAATCCGGAGCAAATCAGAATGAAATCATCAATCAAGTCGATAGTCCTATTCGCCGTGCCGTTCTTTTTTATTGGATGCGCGGAAAAATTGGACGATGCGCTAATAGGCTTTCAAGACGAAGAAAAGCACGAATCGACGCAACGTAATTCGGATTGGGAAAGCGAATACACCGAAATGGCTTCCGCAGTTGGGCTAGGACTTGCAGATTCGCAACGATTGCGAACCATCTTCGAAGAACGCGAAACCGAGTTGGGGGGCTGGCTACGCGGCCCGAAAGGTACGCAATTGGTTGAATTAGAAACCCGATTAAGAAGCGCGGCGAAAAGTTCCGATTTAAGCGAAACAAGAAAAGTCATCGCCAAAGCCACACCCTTGCGACGGGAATTCGAAGGACTTATCGAATCCTACAAGACCAAAATCATGAACGCGCTCACCCCTCAACAGCAAAGCCAATGGCAAGGCCATCAACTTGCCGAAAAAATTCTGGAACTGATGCTGTCCCTGAATCTCGATGCCAACCAACAGCAACAAATTCGAACGGCCGCTGTCCAAACCATCGATCAGGCCAAACAACAAGGCCAACCCAACCCGCCTGCGGCCGCATTCCTCGAACTCGAAGAATGGATCGAAGGCAACCTGCTTTCGGGCGACCAAAGAAAAGCGTATGTAGAGGTCAAAAAAGAAAATCCGATGAGGAGTCTCTGATAAAAGAATCGGACCCGCTGCATTTTTTGCAACGGGTCCGGAGTGTTTCTTGGGTATGTCGAGGGGTTGGTTAGCTAATGGGTTCTTTCGCGATGAGTTTCCGCAGGTTAGCTCCATCGGAATTGAGGATGTTGCCTACGCTGTCGTTATCGACGGTCGTCACGATGATGTCGCCGACTTCGCTGTTCACTTCGGAGTAGATTCCGAGAGCCTTCATGCCTTGCGTCTGATGTTCGTTGTCATCAGTCGGTGTCAGGTAGTGAACCGATTCCGCTTTGTATCGGTGAACCAGGAACAAATGGATGAGCGTCATGAGACGTTTTTTGCGGTAATCCGTGTTGAACGTGTTTTGATCACGGACGGAAAGAATGCAACGGTTACGACGGTCTTGAATCGTGTCGAACGTTACGTCTGCAACGACTTCTTTGTTCGCGTCTGTTACTTTGAGCGCCAATACTTCGGAACCGGCGGTGTGAGGGCGAATTTTCGCTTTCAGCTTGCCGAGACCATTTTGTTCGGACCAGATGGACAACCATTCTTCGAGCAGGCTTACGGGGACTTCGGTCTGAATCAGGTGCTGGAACTGAGTGGATCCTTTACCCATTGCTTTGGTAGCAGCGGTGCGCCCGGAGGTGGCCATTAATGCGCCATCCAATCGAGGACCACCCACGTGCGCCTGAGGCGTTTTGTAGGAGGAGTTGTTCAAGCGGAGTTTGCGTTGGAGACGGGCCAATGCGAGCATGCCGTCTTCAAGTAATGCGGTGGAGAATTCTTCGGCACCCATTCCGTCGAACTGGTGTCCGCCGTACGTGATGAAGTTGAATACGAAGCCAAGTTTTCCAATTTCCGCAGGGAAGTCTTTCATTTCTTCTTCGGTCATGCCGGTCGTATCCCAGTTAAAGGAAGGGGACAGGTTGTAGGCCAACATTTTACCGGGGCACACTTTGTGAACGGCTTCAGCAAACATTTTGGCGTCAGCCAGGTTTGCCGTTTTCGTTTCCATCCAGATGATGTCGCAGAAAGGGGCAACGGCGATGGACTTGTCGATGCAATAAGGGATACCGCCTTGAATCTGGTAGTAGCCTTCCGGCGTACGTGGCAGTTCAGCATTCCATGTGACATTGAGCCCCATGGATACCGCTTTGCTCGAGGCATCACGATGTGAGGCTTTCATCGACCAGGATTTCCATTCGTCGATGGTCATGTCGAGTTTTACGCCGTCTTCTTCACGTACTTTCATGACATCGGCCACGGCGTCGGTGTAGGTCATCATACCGGCTTCCGTTACCCATGCATCCAGAACGAGTTCGGAGACTGCGTCGAGCGTGCCTTCGAACCCTGATCCGCCGCCGGCTTTGAATGCGGCCGCTTGTTCGCCGATACCCGACGTTAAGCCCGCTTTTTCAATCCACGCGTCGGCGTGGGCGTAGGTGTCGTCAGAGATATTGTAGAGTTTATATCCGTTGGCTTCTTCGATACCGGCGTTATACAACTGGCGAAGCATGGCCATGAACGTGTCTTTGAAATTTGGGAGTTCTTCGTTCGTCGCACCGAGAATCCAAGGCTGGTCACGTTCATCGTTACAATTATCAAGGTACGTGGCCGATTCAGCATCTGTACGCGATACGATGATGCCCGGTACTTCCATTACGTCTAACTGAAGGCGTGCTGCGTTGAGGCGTTTGATTTGTTCGTTTTGAGAAACGAGTACTTTACCGCCCTGGTGTCCACATTTTTTCACGCCCGGTTTTTGGTCTTCAATATGGTAGCCGGTTACGCCCACTTCTACGAAGCGACGAACCAGGTTCATGACGTGGGCATCTCCACCGTGACCGGTGTCGGCATCGGCGATGATGTATGGACGGTAATCATAAATCGGAGTGTCGGCGCGTTCTTCTGCGGACATCCGAGCGCGGGCGTAACGTTGATTGCGATCCGCGGTTAACAGCGCGCGTACGATAGGGGCGGCTTCATCAGGCACTTGGCTGAGCGGGTAGCTGGCCAAATCAGGGCCGGGGTCTTCAGTAATGGAGCCCTTTGCGGAGGTGGCCCATCCACCAAGGTAAATGCCTTCGATTCCCATGCGTTTCATGGCTACTGCCTGACCAGGAGAATAGGGGCCGTAGGTGGTGATTGATTTGCCTTGGGATTGCATTTCCTCGAGGCGTGCATAGAAACCTTTGGCTGCGTCGCGGGCTACGGTGTAGTCGCGTGCAATGGTTCCGCGTTGTTCGGCAACCTGTCGAGCCGAAAAGAGGCGTGTAATGCCTTTGAAGCGATCCGAATCTTGATAGGCTTTAATGGATTCCACGTCCGCTTCGAAAGCGTCTGATTCAGTTTCGGGCGTTGTGGTATTGAGGGTTAAGTCATCTGCGCTCATGATAAACAAGTCCTTCTAAAAAATGGTTTGACTAAACGTTGTATATATAAAGATATTCCGGGAATGTCGTGCCCTGCGCGACTAGGGCAAAATCGGAATATGATAAAGAATTCATCATCCAGAATTAAGATCCTATCCCAAACTGAATGAGCGACACATTCTACACAAAACGCTGATCAAAATCTACACCGTCAATAAAGAAATTTTTTATTATTAACAATATATAGTATTGACAAAACGTATAGTTGAATGGCCTGAATCTGGTTGTGTGAAAGGGTTTCGCTTAAGTTGCCCGTTTGGCAGCATTTATGACTTGATCAAGCTTTTCGAGAAATCGCGAACGGTCCTTTTTGTCGAAGGGGGCTGGGCCTCCGCTCATCAAGCCGTCTTCCCTTAGCTGGGCGGAAACTTCACGGCTGGCCAGCGCATCGCCGATAGATTCCTCGGTAAATACCCGTCCTTTCGGGCCCAATACGTGTGCGCCTTTTTTCACACATAAAGATGCCAAGGGAATATCTGTAGTGATTACGATCTCGTTCGAATTGACTTGCTCCACAATCCACTCGTCGGCTTCGTCGAACCCGTCGCCCACCTGGACGAATTCGATGATTGCATCGTCGGGCGTCCGCATCCATGAATTGGCGACGACGGTAACCGACACGGAGTATCGCCTTGCTACTTTATAGATTTCGTCTTTTACCGGACACGCATCGGCGTCCACATAAATATGAGTCATGTGATTTGTGAATCCTTTTTGAGTCAAGGGAAACAATACATTAGAGTGGGAGAAGATTCCCACTACTTCACGAGCGAGAAAAAACTAGAGCGGGAGGGAGGCGGCGTCTCGTTCCAGTTCTTCACGAAAATCGGGATGGGCAATCTCGATGATGGCCTTCATCCGGTCTTTCAGCGAAAGCCATTTTAGATGGGCAGCGCCGTATTCGGTTACGACCCAATCGATGATGAATTCGGGCGTCGTGACTGCGGTGCCTTCTGGAAGGCGTGGCAAAATGTTTGAGACCCGACCACTCGGTAAATCCGCGCACGACCTTAAGCACAAAATACTTTTTCCGCCTGGGGATAGTTGTGCTCCAAACGTATGCTCGAAATGGCCACCTAGGCCGCTATAGGTTTTTCCATTTAGACAATGCGCCGTTGCCTGGCCGCGTAGATCGAGCTGAAGAATGCTGTTGATGGACGTCATCTTATGTTGTCTCGCGAGTACCGGTGGGAAATTCACGTTCATCACCGGGGCGAGGCGGACTTCCTCGTTTCGTTCTAACCAATCGTAGAGGTCTTTCGTACCCCAAGCGAATGCAGCGAGCGTGATGCCTTTGTGTTCCGGCTTGTTGGCGTTCGTTACGGCGCCCGATTTGATCAGCTCCATGCAACCATCGCCCACCATCTCCGTATGAATGCTGAGATTTTTTCTGGATTTGAGGTTATCGGCCACAACGTCTGGAAGCGCGCCAAACCCAAACTGCAACGTCGCACCATCTTCAATGAGATCAGTCACGTGTTTTGCCATTTCAACGTCAGACGCGGACGCTTCCTGTCGCGGTAATTCGATTACCGGCTCATTCGATTCGATCACGTGGTCAATTTGGGAAATATGAAAGCGATGTCCGCCGTATTCCTCGATACCCATAATATGGGGCATTCGGGAATTGGCTTCCAGTACAATTTTCGTTCCGTCTTCGTTTTCGAATCGTGAAACGAAATCGTATTCAAGGCTTGCCGAAAGCCCCATGTTGAAATACCCTTCGTCGTTCATCGGCCCGCACACGGTCACGAATATATCGGGGCCCGGTTGATTCATATCCAAAAAACGTTTGCCATCACAGAAAGACGTGGGTCTATATTCAACGTTGCCATGAGACTTTAGAAGCTTTCGTTCCAGCGCGCCAAGAAACGCGGTTCTGATTTGCACGCCATCCCGAAACGCGATGGGGTACTCGTCTTCGAACGTATTGGTCACGGCCAATGTCATTTCTTCGATGTGGTCCCCATGGTCTCCCAGTGCATAGAAGAAATTGTGGGCTTTTGCGGGAGCATTTCCGGTACCGACGGATAAAGGAGATTTCAGGCTTTTGACGAGAGCCTCGTAGGTTGTCTTCTTTTGTTCGTATTCGTCTCGTACGTTGCTCATGGGGGATTCCTTGTGAGTGACTGGTTTGAAGTTACCCCATGAGATGGCCGGTAATCAATTCTCGGAAGTGCCCCGAAAAAGAAATCGGGCGGAAAAGAGTCTGTGCTCTATTCCGCCCGGCTTATGAGTTTGAATGGTACGTGAATTATTCGACGCGGCTCCCGACAATAGCGCCGCCGTTTTGCGCGTTGTCCACCTCTTGAAGTCGACCGCTAACTTTTCCTTCGGCGTCTACTTCACCTTGGAAGATGAATGTCTGTCCGACCACGCTCAAGGTTAATTTGAATTTGGAATCGGTCCAAACTAAGTCGTCGAAGTCGGCTGCGAGGAAAGTCCCGTTCATGTCGATATGGATTTGGCCGTTACTAGACGATTTCGGCAAGTACGACACGACGTACTGAATGTCGCCGTCATCTTCGTCAACAAGGTTGGTGTGATAGATGTCGCCTGGATGTTGTTTAACAAGATTCTGCGCGTATGCTTCGACGATTTCACTCATCGGAGCAGGCCGCATCCCGTCTTTTACCGTGTAATCGATAAATCCGATCATCATTTCGTCGTATGACTCGTTTCCGAAAATGACGTCTCTGGTCGGATCGGGATTGTCAGGGTTGTTTGCTGAATTGTCCCAATGAGCAATACAATCGATGCGAGTCCCTTTGGGTACAAAGAGCGGTTCTTCCAACTCATACCCGGTCTGCCAATTGAAATCGTAGTCGCTGACGCTCAGGAGTTTTTCTTTTCGACCGTCCGGGAACCGGGCGGTGTAGTCGAAATCTTTGCCGCGGTAATGGAGGTGGGGGAGCATACTGTGAATGTAACTGTCTTGAAGGAAAGTATACGATGCGCGCGCCGCGTAGTTCGGATTCCCGGCCGGTATTTTGAACGTGGGGTTTTGGACCCACAGATTGACCAACTCTTTTTCGACGGCCTCATCTTCAGCAAAATACAACGCGATTTTCGTTTGGTCGGTTTGAGGTGTGTCCATCGGATGGTAATGCATGTCGGCGACGATGTCCGTACCGGCTTTCAGCATGCGGCCGGTATTTTCTGGAAACTGCATGGGCTCCATTCCCGCTGCCCAAGCGCCAATCCATCCTCTTGTGTCTTCGCCGCCCTGCCAGATGATGACATGGTGGGATACTCTGCGATTACTGGGTTGAACTTCAACCGCGCGAAGCCATTTGTCTTCTTTAAGGTTCGTTGGAGCTACGAGGTCATAGAACTGGTCCGGTCCGCCGCCGTCAAGACTCACTTCGTCGAATTCGACGATGAGATCCGGTTCGCCCAAACGCCAACCCGCATCATGGAACGTGGGAGCCGTGGGTAAATCTTCGGGCTTCCCGAGTTTCGCGCCTTTGTCGACCCAACGAATAATGGTGTCGCGGTCGTCTGCACTCAGGCGCCGTTCATTCGCGAAATGGCCGATGCCTTCATCGGCGTGCCAGGGGGGCATTTTACCGGTTTCCACGGCTTTCTTAATCGATTTCGCCCAAGGTCGAACTTCCTGGTAGGTAATAAGAGACATGGGGGCGATATCGCCGGCGCGGTGGCAATTCACGCAATTTTCATACAAGATTGGAGCCACATGCTCAGTAAACGTGGGTTTCTTGGGAATATCCCCAAAAGAGTTGGTTACCGTGACCAAGCAGGCTGTGGTCAAAATACTTAGAGTAGTGCTGCGCATGGTTTTCCTCCGAAATCGACAATTATCCAAATAACTGTAGTTTGGACTCGCCTGAGGCTCATTTGGTTTAGCTGTTCGCCGTCACTGCGTCTGGGTCGTCCTCGGTCGCGACTGGCATCGGAGAAGGCAAGGGTTTATAGTTTTTCTCAAGGGTTTTAACTGCGTAAAGCACCCACACGATAGTAATTGCGGTAGATACGAAATCCGCTATCGGGAACGATGCCCAGAGGCCCCCGATTCCGTAGGTTTGCGGGAGAATGTATATCAACGGGAGTAACACGAGGACTTGCCGGGAAATGGTCAGTACAAATGCCGGGGCTGCTTGCCCGAGCGCCTGGAAAAATGCGCCACCGACCATCTGAAAACCCACGAAGGGCATGCAAATGATCAGCGTCCGCATGATGGGGACCCCTTCCGCTACCAACTCAAGATCGGGGCTAAACAAGCGCATCACAGGCCACGTGCCGAACATGAGGACCATAAACGCGAGTGACGAGAGGATGGTCGAATAGGACGCGGCAGTTTTAACGGTTTCTCTCACGCGGTCGAGATTTTTCGCCCCGTAGTTGAATCCGATGATGGGTTGTAGTCCTTGGGTTAATCCATAGATGGGCATGAAGAAAAACATCATGGCCCGATTGCCGACACCCATAATGGCCAGATGGATATCAGCGCCGTATTTGATAATGAGGCCGTTGATGGGAATAGCCATGACGCTACCTACGATCATAGAGAAGAAAGACGCCGAGCCAATTTTGAATACTTCGGGGAGTTCGGAAAAGTCCGGGATGAGATCGCGGCGATGGATCTTGAGCATGCTGCGGCCGCTGGTGAAATACCAGCATATGAAACCAAACGTTGCGATGTTGGCAATCACCGTCGCGACGGCGGCACCTTTGATGCCCATATCGAATCCGAAGATGAAGATTGGATCAAGGACCGTATTGGTGACTGCACCAATGATCATTCCTATCATGGCGATCCGCGCGGCCCCTTCCGAACGAATGATATTGTTTGCGGAGATTGCGCTGCACATGAAAAAGTTTCCGATAAAAACGATGGATAGATAGTCCACCGCGAAAGGCATGATATTCTCGGTTGCTCCGAACAGGGACAGCAACGGCCGCATAAATATGTAGGCCAATCCGGTGACGATGAGGGCGAGCACGCCGATGGTGACAAATGAAGTTCCGGCGACCCGATTGGCCCGGTCTACATCACGTGCCCCTAGACTTCTCGAGACTACTGACGCCGTACCGATACCGACGGCCATCCCCATGGCGACTACGATCATCTGTATGGGCCACGACACGGCGAGCGCGGCGAGCGCCATCGTCCCGGCACCGTAGCTCACGAAAATCGTGTCGACGAGGTTATACATGGAGTTGACGAACATGGCGACCATGGCGGGCGCCGAATACTTGATCAGCAGCGTGCGGATCGAAGCATTGCCCAGTTCGTTCATACGTTCATGCATGGAAAAGCCTTAATCATTGATTGGGAAAACCACAAGACACGTGGATATGCGCACTATTATACGCGACGAATCCTGACATCACACGTTTCATGGGAAAGCTTATGGAAGACGGTAGATTTTTTTCGTCTCGGGACCGAAAAGTTCGCGGGCGATATGAGTCCAACTCTCCACGTAGTCAAAATTCTTTGGGAAAGGTTTCCACTGTAGTCCGTCCAACGTCGTATTGACGTGCCAAAAGAGTTCCTTCGAAAGATTGGCCTGGCCCGTTGCCTTCCCAGGTGTTTGGGAAGAGATCGAATACGCCGTGATTCCAAATTCTGTGGACCACGAAGTGTTGGCGATGAGTCTAGCGGTCGCTTTAGATGGGAGTACCAGATCTCCGGCATCGGTGGCATCCCGAATGAACCGTTCTACCGATTTTTGAAACGTACTCATGAATCGCCGACCTTCTGCCAGACGCTCGGGGGATACCTTTTCCCAAACTCGAGGTGCCAAAGCCTCGATTTCGCAACGGAAATGGATAGGGTGGAGCTGGCCGTAGACGAATCCCGCATAGGCCCGGGCCAAGTACCGTTCCCGGGTGTTCCCACCGAATTCGTAGGCCCGGTCCAGATACGAGAGGAGGGTGTCGGCGCCGCTGTTGGTGATCGCGAAGAGGATTTCCTCGGTGGAGCCGAATTGCTTGTAGACGCTGCCTTTGGAAAAGGGTACTTGGCCGACGACCTTATCCATCGTGAGACCGGCGAAGCCTTCATTTTC